>JAFEHB010000152.1_pt1 | contig 71794 bp, 65 predicted proteins | sample 9267121 | NCBI WGS metagenome assembly JAFEHB01 (sample SAMN17103336, study PRJNA684904) | human gut metagenome | isolation source: diarrhea sample from child under the age of five | host: Homo sapiens | place: South Africa: Mafikeng, Mafikeng Provincial Hospital | collected 2019-09 | reverse complement strand
CTGTCTACTACAGGTCCTGCCGCAACAGAAACGGTCAGAAGAGACGCTGTAAGAGTAGTCATACCACGCCAGATATTTTTTCTGCTCATGATTTTATCTCCTTTCTTTCCCTGAAATATGGGTAAGCCTCATCGCTCAAATGCTTCCATAATTTCCATGACCTAAATTTAACATAAATCCCAAAAACGCTCCCATTTTTTTCGCAGACTGCACTTTTTCAGCCGTAAATGGGAGCGTTTTTTTATTGAATTTTCACAAGTAAAATTTTTCAGGGAATCTTGCACAAATTGTGATATTTGTTTTTGTCTATATTGCCTATATGATAATTTATTTCTGTGTTGTTACCGGAATCTCACATGTATATGTTTTTTCTTCATCAGAGACCGTGATCTTCACGGATCCGCTTTCTCCGGCACGGACTACAGCCATCGCCTCACCATAATAAGTATCGACGGTATCCTGTGCATAGTTACCTTCCACATAGGAGCAGGCACTTCCCAGACCTTCAAGCGTAGCATTCTCTACTGTAACTTTCAGGTGATGTTTTTCCATCGGTTTCCAGATTCCGTTAAAGTCTCCGTACTGCAATGGAACAAACAGCAATCTGCCCGCTTCCACAGTTTCCTGTTCCGGTTTGATATGAAGCATGGTTTCTTTATTTGCTGTCACCAGTGTCTGGCGGCTGATCTCACGTCCGTTCTTATCATAGGAAACTGCTGTGATCTCGCCATCCTCATATGGAATGTGGAATTTAGTCCTGCATTTTTTTACTTTGCCACGTGCAGCTTTCTTTCCATTGACCAGAAGCTCCACCTCTGCTGCCCTTGCAAAAACTTCTACTTCAGCTTTTTCTCCGGCACATCCTCGCCATGACCAGCTCTCCAGTGCTTTGGTCAGAGCCCATCCTGTCAGGTTCAGGTTTTCTTTCTGATAAACAGGTTTCACGGCGATAAACGGACCTGTTTCCCGTTCAAAAGCAACTCTTGTGTAAGCTGCCTCTGCACGCGGCTTTCCAAGAAGATCGATTCTTCCGTTATTTCCAGTCATTCTTGTATGCGGCATCTTGCCTTTGTATTCTTCGTATTCAGCTGCACCGTCTCCGGTCTCTCCGATATATTCCCATCCTGACCAGACAAAATCTCCCAGGATCCGCTTATTCTTCTTGGCAATTTCCCAGAAACTGTATGCATCCTTGCAGAAAGTCTCTGTACCGAGGATCAGACGTTTCGGGTATTTCTTCAGATCATGTTTGTAGCGGAAAAGTCCGTAGTTGTATCCTGCGATATCCATGTTCGCATATGCATCCTTTGTTTTCCAGTCACATGGCGGGAGGGTCGCACCGATCTTCATAAAGTAATCTCCGACCAGACAGGCAAGGGTATTATAAAATTCACTTCCTACTGGTTTCTTCTTCTCTTTTTTCTCTGCTTCTTGCTTTGCAGACTGGGCGCTTTTTTCTGCCTTATCATCACTGTAAACGCCCATTCCCATAGAACTTAAGAAGTTAAAGAAAATGTTGATCCCGCAGGTTACTGGTCTGTGCGGATCCAGTTTATGAAGGTAAGAAGTCATTCTGCCGGTGAGTTCGATTCCTTTTTTCTGTGCAGTCTCTGCAACTTCATTTCCCGTAGAATACATGATAACAGACGGATGGTTGTAATCTTTCTCCACCATATCCTTGAGGTCCTGCTGCCACCATTTCGCAAGGTAATTCACATAATCATATTTCGTCTTATGGATATACCAGACATCGACATATTCATCCATCACCAGCATTCCCAGACGGTCGCAGGCATCCAGCATATCCTTAGAGCATGGATAATGAGACGAACGGATCGCATTATAGCCATTCTCTTTGAGGATGCGGATTCTGCGCTCCTCTGCCTCCGGATACGTGCAGGCACCCAGCACACCATTATCGTGATGCACACAGGCACCACGGAGGATTTCTCTCTTACCATTGATCGTAAGGCCTTTTTCCGGGCTCCATTCAAGAAGTCGGATTCCAAATGTTTCCTCTACAACATCTTCTCCAAATGTTGCACGCAGAGTATAAAGATTTGGATGCTTACAGTCCCAGAGTTTTGCGTTCGGGATCTCCATACGGAAAACCGACGGGTGTCCAGTATTTTCTATTTCTTTCGCAAGAACATTTTGCTCTTTGTTCAGGATTTCAACTTTCACCATTCCCGGGCAGGAAGTCTTGATTTCTACTTCGATCACTGCCGGGGCATAGCTTACTGTATGGATCTTGATTCCATTGACCGGAATGTACTTCTTATCGCCTGTCCAAAGATATACCGGACGATAGATGCCGGTTCCGGAGTACCAGCGGCTGTTTGGCTGATCAGAATTTCGTGCGATCACACGGATCTCATTCTGTGCCTCATATTTCAGAAGCCCTTCTGTATCTACATAAAAATTTGTATAACCATACGGTCTGTATGCTGCTTTTGTTCCATTAATATAAACTTCCGCATTGTGATAAACACTCTCGAATTCAATGAGAACTTTTTTGCCGCTGTACTCTGATGGCACAAAAACATGTTTCGTATATTCGTAATCGCCGCCCAGATACCAGCCGGAGTTTCCCTCACTGACACTTTCCTCAGTACGCGGCTCACTCCGCATCGCATCATGCGGAAGTGTCACAGAATACGGTTCCTCATCTCTGGTAAGGCATCTGCATGTCCAATTTCTGTTAAAATCTATTTTTTTCATATCAAATCTTTATCCTTCTTGTTTCTCCTCTGACCAGAGAAAATTTTTGTTCACCGAGTTCCAGAACTCCACCGTCTGCATCCGGTGTCACTTCCAGATATTCTCCATCCCAGAGCAGTCGGACTGTTCCATGGTTTCCCACCGGGAGTGTGCAGTCCAGTTCTGTAAAATACTGCATCTGTGGTTTTAATACATAAGTTGTCTCTTCTCTGTTTACGAGATCCAGTCCGGCAAAATATTTTGCCAGGAAATAGATCGGGCTTGCTGCCCATGCATGACAGAGGCTCTTGCCAAAATGATCACCGTACATGTCGTACTGTTCTTCCTTCGGCACAGACGGATCGAACTCCTCCCAGAAGGTAATTGCTCCAAGATCCAGCATGCCGCCCCAGTAGGAACGGATCTTGTCCAAAACTTCGGTCATTTTTCCCATCTGGCACAGTACATCCAGTTCGAAGAAGTTAAAATATGGTGTTGTGATCGCCGGGATCTCATCATTTTCGAGTACGTTTGTAAAGATTTTTTCCTGCTTATCCTTATCTGCGATAGCAAATAATACAGCAAAAATATTTGCATGTCTTGTCACATTTCGTTTCCCGGAAGTAAAAGAATCGATGTACGCACCTTTTTCCTCATCCCAAAAAAACTCTTCAATGGCAGCAGCCAGTTTCTCATACTCCTGTCTGTAAGCACTTCCGTCCTTGCCAAGCTTTTCGCTGATCTCTGCCATCACACGGAAGCATGCCGCATAAAGCATCTGTTCTGCACAGAGCGGGCCATCTTTGTCCATGTCTGCCCAGTCGATATAAATCCAGTCTTTTTCCTTTCCGATCAGGAAACCGTGTTCATCGCGTCTTCCATTGCAGAATTCCATAAGGGAAACCATCTTTGGATAAACCAGTTCCAGAAAATCCCTGTCACCGTATCCTTCATTGTGATAATCCACCCCCAGAAGCCACAGAAGAGAATAGTCTACGATCGTATTGATATGTCTCGTCATCGGGTCATTGCCGCGCAGTGCCAGAATCGTTCTCTGGTCGATATCTGCATCTGCCATCAGATAACGATTTACAAAAAAGCTCTGGTATGCATCTCCCGACCAGATCCATTTGTCACGTTTGGCACCATCAATAAAAAAGATGCCGCTGCAGAGGCGGAATGTATGCTCTGCCACAGACCAGATCTGGTTCAGGCGTTCCTCTCCGCAGTGGAATGCAGCTTTCACCGGAATGTCGACATACTGATGATTTGCTTTCAGTATGATCTCTCCCGGTTTGCAATCCGGAATGTATGCAAAATGTACTGCACAGCAAGGACATTTGCCAGTCTCCTTGTCCGGCTGCCAGCTATAGTAGCAGTTTACAGGGTCGATTGCCTCTTCTCTGGATTCGCCACAGCAGATCAGTACCGGCTGATATCCGTTTTTGAACTCTGCTTCCAGAACTGCATTCAGCTCTGTCTCAAATTCATAGAGCGTTCCGCCGTTGTATTCTGTTACGTTGACTGGTTCATATATTTTCTCGCTGTATTCCCAGACTGTCGGATTCTGTTCCGGTCTGGTGAAATATCTGCTTCTTCCTGCCGGCTGCGGTTCCTGATCATAATCTTCTGCTATCCAGCCTTTGTCTGAACAGATCACATCACCTTCTACATAAATACATGGAAAAGCCTCAATACATCCTGCGTGAACAGCGATTGCAACTTCTCCCGGTCCACAGGTGATCTTTTTTCCAAATGGGTATTTCTTTTCTCCTGCCAGTACATGCCCGATTGCATTGGAATATACAGTAAAGGAAGTTTCTTTTTCCAAATGATAAGTACGGCGAAAAGCCACGCGGTTGCGGAATCCTTCGCTTTTCCAGAAAGCCGGCCAGCCAAAGCCTCTCTCCACACGGCTGAAATTCTGCTTCATTCCATGATATAATTCAAAATCTCCCGGATACCAGATCCAATAACTTTTGCTCATTCCCGATTCCTCCAAATCTTGTTTGTTTTCATCATATATTTTCTACTTTAACTATACGGGCTGTCCACGCTTAAAGTCAAACACAGTTGACGTTCAAAAAACAGCTGTTCACGCAAGGCAGGGGAAGCCCGGATTTCTGTTGGAAACTTAAGCATTCTATGATAGACTGGATCTTAAGAAAAAGTAAATCTATATAAAAGAAAAGAGGGATTTTTATGGGTGAGATCATTGAGGAATTTTTTAACGGATACTGTCGGAATTTTGACATGACACAGACTGTAATCTGTGAATTCGAGCAGTTTCCAGAGGGGCTTCGTCTTCTTGATTCAAGCTGCGAATACGGGGTCTGTCAATACAGCAAAGACTGCACTCTCATGAAACAGGCACTTGCCAGGGAAAAAGAATGATCTGTACACAAAAACAGCCAGAAGCTTAACTGCTCCCGGCTGTCTGTTTCTCAAATATTCAGTTAATCCCATCCACCATATTCCTGAATGGTTTCTTCGACTCTTCTTCTGACCTCTGCTGCGATCTCTGTTGATTTCATGTCCTTGTATTCGTCATAGCACATCGGTTTCAGGAAATGTACCTGAACGGTCAGCGGAGCCGCTGAGCCTGTGTCAAACGCCTTGTAGGTGTCGATCAGTGCTACCGGAACGATCGGGCATCTGGCTTTCATAGCTGCCTTGAAACTTCCCCCCTTAAATTCCTGCGGATGGTTTCCATTCTTGCTTCTGGTCCCCTCCGCAAAGATAAGATAATTGCGACCGCTCCTGACTTCCTTCGTGACATTGAGGATTACCTGCATGGACTGTCTGATATCCTCTCTGTCCATGATAAAAGCCTTCATACAGGTAAATACCTGCTTCAGAAATGGAACATTGCCCACTTCTTTCTTGGCTACAACAGAAAACGGCACCGGGCAGGCATCCAGGATTGCCAGAACGTCATACAGTCCCTGATGATTCGGATAAAACATAAATCCATTCTCCGACGGAATATTCTCTACTCCGTAGGACTTGATCGTAATGTTTCCGCCTGTATTCGCCTTGCAGTCGATTTTCTTGAGCAGCGCATAACGCTTTTCTTCCGGATAATCATCCACATGTCCCGCATACCAGTTCAGCATAAACCATCCATAAGGCACAAAGAAAAGATTTCGTAATACCATCATTATGATTCTTTTCATGCTACACCTCCCCAGGATCCTTTTAACTTAATTTTGAAGCGATTTTTTCTTCGTATCCTGGATTCTTCTTGATAAATTTATCGTAGGCAACGGTGTATTCCTGATATGCATCTGTCTTCATGAACAGCGCATATTTCTCTGCTGCCTGTTTGTTCATATCATTGGTAACATCTGATGGTGCAAGTATATAGTACTTATTGTCATCTTTTTTCTGAGTCATATAAGTACTGATGCACGGATAGCTCTGTCCGTCCTTGAGTACCAGATCATACGTAATATATATAAATGCATAATTACCATCCTGGTATATCTTATCGCACTTGTTGATCTGGATCTTCTCCGGAGAATGCGCTGCAAAATACTTGATATTTGCATCTATCTCTGCCTGAAGATTGTCATCTGCCTTGGTCACTCCATAGCATTTCTTAATCTTATTTTCATTGCCACTCTCGTAGGATTCGATCAGGGCTTTGACAACTCTTTCCGGTGTTTTGTGGCTGATACCACAGCTTCTCACAGCAAAAATGATCGCTATGAGCAAAATTACAAGCACTGCGCCTCCCGCAATATACTGTACGGGAATATCCATCTTTCTGGATCTGCTCTTCTTTTTGCTTCTGGAAGTTCTGGGACTGGTTGACTTACTGCTGCCATTTACCTTGCGCATGCCAGTCCTTGAACTTCCCGTTCTTTTTGTTTCGAGTGCAGATCTTCTGATGTTGGATTTTGAATGTCCGGTCTTTCGGCGGCTTTTGGTATTCTTACTGCTCCTGGCAGCAGTTTTGCTGCCGCTGTTTAATGTGACATATTCCTTCTCCATGATGATCTAACGTCCCCTTTATTCTTCCGTGCTCTCCTGTACTTCATCATTTGCTTCGTTTACAGGTTCTTCTGCTGTCTGCTGATTCTCTTTGTCTTCTTCTTTCTCTCTGACTTTCGCAAAGCTTGCAACGGTCACTCCTTTGGAAAGATTGATCAGTTTTACTCCTGAGGTAATTCTTCCCAGAATAGAAATATCAGCGCACTGCAGACGGATAATAATTCCCTCTGTGGTGATCATCATGATCTCATTTTCTTCATTTACAGCTTTTGCACCGATAACATTGCCTGTCTTCTCAGTGATCTTGTAGCACTTCACGCCCTTACCGCCTCTGTTCTGGCAGGTGAACTCACTGATGGAGGTTCTCTTGCCCATACCGTTCTCAGAAACAACAAGGAGATAATATCCCTGCGTGTTAAGCTGCATAGCTACAACTTCATCACCATCCAGCAGATTGATACCGCGAACCCCCATGGAAACTCGGCCTGTGCTTCTTACATCTGTTTCTTTGAAACGGATGCACTGGCCATATTTGGTTACCAGGATAACGTCCTTCTTATCATCCGTTGCCTTTACTTCGATCAGTTCATCATCATCGCGAAGTGCGATCGCTGCAAGACCTACTTTGCGGACATTTGCATAATCCTGGATCGGAGTTTTCTTGACGAGTCCCTTACGGGTTGCCATCATCAGGTAATGTCCCTCTTCGAACTTGCTGATCGGGATAACTGCTGTAATGCGCTCTCCCGGCATCAACTGCAGAAGATTGATAATCGCAGTTCCTCTCGCAGTTCTTCCTGCTTCCGGAATCTCGTATGCTTTAAGACGGTATACACGGCCTGTATTGGTAAAGAACATCACATAATGATGCGTGGTCGTCATCATCAGTTCTTCGATATAGTCATCGTCCAGTGTCTGCATGCCCTTGATTCCTCTGCCGCCTCTGTTCTGGCTGCGGAAGTTGTCTACGGTCATACGTTTAATATAACCAAGTTTGGTCATTGTGATAACTGTATTTTCTCTCGGGATCATATCCTCCATGGAGATGTCATATGCATCAAATCCAATGGCAGTTCTTCTGTCATCGCCATATTTCTCAGCAATTGCAAGGATCTCCTCACGGATGACACGGAGAAGCGTATTTCTGTCTGCAAGAATTGCCTGTAATTTGCGGATCCTCTCCATTAATTCTGCATATTCTGCTTCCAGCTTCTCTCTTTCCAGACCGGTAAGAGCCCTGAGACGCATATCTACGATCGCCTGCGCCTGAACATCTGTCAGTTCAAAGCGATCCATTAATTCCTGTTTTGCGATCTGAACGTTTCTTGCGGCACGGATGATACGGATAACTTCATCGATATTGTCCAGTGCTTTGAGCAGACCTTCCAGAATGTGAGCACGTTCCTGTGCTTTGTTCAGGTCGTATTTGGTTCTTCTTGTCACTACATCTTCCTGATGTGCAAGATACTGCTTAAGCATCTCCGGAAGAGTCAGTACCTTCGGCTGAAGGCTTCCGTTTACGGAAACAAGGCAAAGCATGATCACGCCAAAAGTATCCTGAAGCTGTGTATGCTTATAAAGCTGGTTCAGGACAACATTTGCATTGGCATCCCTGCGGAGGTCGATGCAGATTCGCATTCCCTCACGGCTGGAGTGATCATTCAGGTCTGTGATTCCGTCAATCTTCTTGTCGCGGACAAGTTCTGCGATCTTTTCGATCAGACGGGCTTTATTTACGAGGTATGGAAGTTCTGTGACGATAATACGTGATTTGCCATTTGGCAGTGTCTCGATATTTGTCACCGCACGGACACGGATCTTGCCGCGACCGGTACGATATGCTTCCTCAATTCCTCTTGTTCCAAGGATCGTTGCTCCTGTCGGGAAATCCGGTCCTTTGACGATCTCAAGAAGTTCCTCGATCGTTGTCTCTCTGTCTTCCTCGATAATGTTGTCAATGATCTTGACAACTGCATTGATAACCTCTCTTAAGTTGTGTGGCGGGATATTTGTCGCCATACCAACTGCGATACCGGAAGTACCGTTTACAAGAAGGTTCGGATAACGGGACGGAAGTACAACCGGCTCCCGTTCTGTCTCATCAAAGTTTGGCTGGAAATCAACGGTATTCTTGTTGATATCAGCAAGCATCTCCATGGAGATCTTGCTCAGACGAGCCTCTGTGTATCGCATCGCAGCAGCACCGTCACCATCCACGGAACCGAAGTTTCCATGACCATCTACCAGCGGATATCTGGTAGACCAGTCCTGTGCCATATTTACAAGTGCTCCATAGATAGAACTGTCTCCATGAGGGTGATATTTACCCATGGTATCACCGACGATACGGGCACATTTACGATGCGGCTTGTCCGGACCGTTGTTCAGTTCGATCATGGAATACAGAACCCTTCTCTGTACCGGCTTCAGACCATCTCTTACATCCGGAAGAGCACGTGAGGCGATAACGCTCATGGCGTAATCTATATAAGATTTCTCCATGGTCTTCTGCAGATCCACCTCATGGATTTTGTCAAAAATATTGTCTTCCATTTTTTATTCTCCTAGATATCCAGATTTTCTACAAAACGTGCATTTTCTTCAATAAATTCACGTCTTGGTTCAACTTTGTCACCCATAAGAGTGGTAAAAGTCAGATCGATCTCAGATGTAGCAGATTCGTCCATTGTTACTTTGAGAAGGATTCGTTTCTCCGGATCCATGGTTGTCTCCCAAAGCTGCTCTGCATCCATCTCTCCAAGACCTTTGTAACGCTGGATCTTGTTGTTATTATCACGTCCGATCTCCTCAAGGATGCGGTTCAGTTCCGCATCATCGTAGGCATACCAGACTTTCTTGTTTTTTTCTACCTTGTACAGCGGCGGCTGTGCCAGATATACATAGCCCTGCTTGATAAGTTCCGGCATGAATCTGTAAAGGAAAGTCAGAAGAAGTGTCGCAATATGTGCGCCATCGACATCGGCATCGGTCATAATGATGATCTTGTGATAACGCAGTTTGCTGATATCAAAGTCTTCATGGATACCTGTTCCAAAAGCTGTGATCATTGCCTTGATCTCTGCATTTCCGTAGATTCTGTCAAGACGTGCCTTCTCAACATTGAGGATCTTGCCTCGAAGCGGAAGGATTGCCTGTGTCGCACGGTTTCTCGCTGTCTTGGCAGAACCGCCTGCGGAATCTCCCTCTACGATATAGATCTCGCAGTTCTTCGGATCCTTGTCTGAGCAGTCCGCAAGTTTACCCGGAAGTGACATTCCATCGAGTGCGGATTTCCTTCTGGTAAGGTCACGTGCTTTACGTGCTGCTTCTCTTGCTCTCTGTGCAAGAACAGATTTCTCAACAGTAGCCTTGGCTACAGATGGATTCTGCTCAAGGAAAATTTCAAGCTGCTTGCTGACAACAGAGTCTACGGCGCCTCTCGCCTCACTGTTGCCAAGTTTCTGTTTTGTCTGGCCTTCGAACTGTGGTTCTTCGATCTTGACACTTACAATCGCAGTCAGACCCTCACGGATATCATCACCGCTTAAGTTCGGTTCACTGTCCTTGAGAAGTTTGTTCTTTCTCGCATAATCGTTAAAAGTCTTGGTAAGTGCATTACGGAAACCAACGATATGTGTACCGCCCTCCGGTGTATTGATGTTATTTACAAATCCATAGCTGTTCTCTGTATAGGAGTCGTTGTGCTGCATCGCAACCTCAACAGAAACGCCATCCTTCTCTCCCTCACAGTAAATAACCTCTGGATACAGAGGTTCTTTACTCTTGTTCAGATATGTTACAAATTCACGGATACCACCCTCGTAGTGGAATACTTTTTCTTTCTTGGAGTCTTCTCTCTCATCTCTGAGGACAATGCGAAGTCCTTTGGTAAGGAAAGCCATCTCACGAAGACGCTGTTTCAGGACATCATAATCATAAACAGTTTCCTCAAAGATTTCCTTATCCGGCAGGAATGTAACAGTTGTTCCTGATTTCTCCGGATCACACTCTCCAACAACCTTGAGAGGATACATTGTATGTCCTCTCTCATAACGCTGCTTGTATTCTCTGCCTTCGTGATATATGGTAACTTCCAGCCACTCGGACAGAGCATTTACAACGGATGCTCCTACGCCGTGAAGACCTCCGGATACCTTATATCCTCCACCGCCAAACTTACCGCCGGCATGCAGAATGGTAAATACAACCTCAACTGCCGGAATTCCTGCTTTGTGGTTGATACCTACCGGAATTCCCCGACCATTATCTACAACTGTAATGGAGTTGTCTGGGTTGATGCTTACCTGGATCTCTGTACAATATCCTGCCAGAGCTTCATCTACCGCATTATCTACAATTTCGTATACAAGATGATGCAGACCCCGGCTGGATGTACTTCCAATATACATACCCGGTCTTTTACGAACCGCTTCCAGCCCTTCCAAAATCTGAATCTGGTCCGCTCCGTACTCCGTATTTTCTCCGCCCATGTGCTGCCTCCTGTCATTCAATGTTATATAAAAATTACTGGTTGTATATCCTCTGTTGGACATACGTATACTAATTTATTATAACACAAAAACAACTCTCTTTCCATTAAAAATCCCGGTTTTCTGTAAAAACAATGTATAAAAAAAGGAACTGTATTTCACATTTTTTTGGAAATACAGTTCTCGTATTTACTGGATCAGATATTGATAAATTTCTCTCTTGGATACCCCCCGGTCCTTCGCCACCTGCTTCATGGCATCCTTCCTGGAAAGCCCCTGTTTTTCGTAGATTTCCATATGTTCCTCGATGGAGATCTCCTCCCAGGAAGCTACAGCTTCTTCCTTGAGTTCCTGGCGGCTCTTGCCCTCGATCACAAGGACACATTCCCCTAATGGCTTTTCGTTCTCATAATGAGCGATCAGCTCATCGATCGTCGTATGAAAAGCAGTCTCATGTTTCTTCGTCAGTTCCCGACAAAGTGTCATTCTGCGGTTGCCAAGAGTTTCTTTGAGATCCTTAAGTGTGCGGACCAGCTTGTGTGGTGCCTCATACATAATGATCGTCCTTGTCTCATTGACCAGTTCATCCAGGACTTCCCTGCGTTCTTTTTTGTCCATTGGAAGAAAAGCTTCGAAAGCAAATCTCCTGGTCGGAAGCCCTGACAGAGTAAGTGCTGTAATACAGGCAGCAGGTCCCGGAAGTGAGGTCACTTCGATCCCTGCTTCATAACACATGGCAGCAAGTTCTTCTCCCGGATCTGAAATTCCAGGAGTACCTGCATCCGTGATCAGTGCAATGTTCATTCCTGACTGCATCTTCTCGATCAGTGTATAAGCTTTGTCGATCTTGTTGTATTCATGATAACTGGTCATGGGCGTTTTGATCTCGAAATGATTCAGAAGCTTGATACTGTTTCTCGTATCTTCTGCCGCGATCAGGTCTACTTCTTTGAGAGTACGCAGAACACGCAGCGTAATATCCTCCAGATTTCCGATAGGTGTTGCACACAGATATAATTTACCGCTCATAAATCAGGTTCCTTTCTTGAATTCTTATCCGAATCATCAGACCATCCCGTAGATTTCCAGGATCGCCTTTGTATACTCTCCCGGCTTCTCATAAACGATCAGCGGACGCTCTACCGTGATTCTGGAGTTTCCACCCTTGCAGGCCTCGATCAATACCATATTTGGTTCTCTGTCTATGTACGGATACACAAGCTGCATGCGTTTCGGCTCCAGCTTGTATTTCATCAGCACCTGAAAAATCTCAGCAAGACGGAACGGACGGTGCACCATAAAAAAATGTCCCCTGTCCTTGAGTACTCTGGACGCCTGGCTGACAACATCCTCCAATGTGCAGAGCACCTCATGTCTCGCAATTGCTTTTGTCATATACGGATTACGCAGTCCATGCTCTCCGATCATATACGGAGGATTGCTTGTTACTACATCAAAAGAAGCTGCTCCAAAAATCCCAGCAGCCTCCTTAATATCTCCGCATACAATATCAATTGCAGATTCCAGACTATTGTACGCAACACTGCGTGCGGCCATATCTGCACATTCTTCCTGTATCTCCAGTCCTGTGAGATGTTCTCCCTTGCCTCTGCCTTTGAGCAGGATCGGAATGATCCCTGTGCCGGTTCCCATATCCAGGACCCTTGCATTCTTTCTGATCTTTGCAAAGCCGGACAAAAGAACCGCATCCATTCCGAAGCAGAACTTCTCTGGATTCTGAATTACATAAAATCCATTCTGCAGGTCATCGACCCGCTCTCCCGGATGTACCAGATCAGTTTGCGGATTTCTTTCCATGAAATTTTTTATCTCCTTCTCTGTCTTCGAGTTTTTCCAGTTCCTTCATTTCCTTCTCGGAAACTTTGACTTTTTTCTTACGGGGACGGAATTTCAGTTCATTTACCGGAAATTCCTGAATCTCCTTTTCGTCGTTTACTTCGACAACGACTTTGACTCTCTGGCGAAGAACATTTACATTCTGTACAGTTCCCTGAATTCCATCCGGAAGTGTGACAGTGTCCCCGATTCCCGGAAGTTTCTTATTCAGTTCCTCGTATGTTTCCTGTTCGTTCTTGAGACAGCACATCAGTCTGCCGCATACGCCGGAAATCTTGGTCTGGTTCAGTGAAAGGTTCTGTTCCTTCGCCATCTTGATAGATACCGGTGCAAACTCTGACAGATACGTGTGGCAACAGAGACTTCTGCCGCAGATTCCGATTCCTCCGAGGATCTTGGTCTCATCACGGACACCGATCTGTCTCAGCTCGATCCTTGTCTTGAAGATTGCCGCCAGATCCTTGACAAGCTGACGGAAATCGATTCTTCCATCTGCTGTAAAGTAAAACAATACCTTGTTGTTATCAAATGTATATTCTGCATCGATCAGCTTCATCTCCAGACCATGCTCACGGATCTTCTTCTGGCAGATCTTGAAGGCATCCTTCTCCTTGAGACGGTTCTGCTGCTCTCTGTCCTCATCTGCCTGAGTCGCTACTCTCAAGACTTCTTTGAGCGGATGAACAACCTCGTCCTCTCCAACTTCCTTCGGTCCAAGTACAACTCTGCCGAATTCTACTCCGCGGGCGGTCTCTACGATCACATGATCGCCCACCTGCATTTTATAATTCTTCGGATCAAAATAATATATTTTGCCGACATTTCTGAATCTGATTCCAACTATTTTTGTCATTCTATCTCTCCCTGATCGTCAGGAACAGAAGTTCAAGAGCAAGCTCGAAGTTTACATTTGCACGCAGACGTACCTTGGCCTTCTCCAGTGCTTCCAGTATCTTTTCGAGATTTTCATATGAACGCTGGCTCGCCTGTTCCTTTATATAATTAATTTCCTGCTTGAAGACCAGATTGTCTATTTCCCTTGTAGCTTTGAACATCAGAACATCACGGAACCAGAACTGAAAAATATCCAGATAGTCGCCTATATGCTGTTTCTCATCGGAAAGTTCGCGGATCACATCAGTCAGCTCATAAGTCTGCATCGTACTTACATACTTCAGGATCCTGAGAGCATTCTCTGTCATCTTGCCAAACTCTTCGGATGTTGCTGCCTCCTGTGCCTTGCCGATGCTTCCCTGTGCAAAAGATGCATCGATCTCTGCCTGATAATCCGGCACATGAAGACGTTCCATAAGATATTTCTTAACCAGATTGTCATCTACTACCTTGAGATCCAGCCTGACACAACGGGACTGGATCGTCGGAAGAAGTGCATCTGCATTGCTGGTCAGCAGCATGATGACTGCATATTCCGGCGGCTCCTCAATTGTCTTGAGAAGAGCATTCTGTGCCTGTACTGTCATCATCTCCGCATCCGGAACGATATAGATCTTATGCGGACTGCAGTATGGTTTAATTGCTACATCGTGAATCAGCTGATCACGAATCTCATCTATCGAAATAGTTCCCGGCTTCTCATGGTTTACCATGATGATATCCGGATGATTCTTACCCAGGGCTTTCTTACAGGAATCACACTTCTGACATGGCTCCGTTCCCCCAGCCTCGCACTGAAGAGTCATTGCATAAGTCGTCGCAAGAAGTTTCTTACCTGATCCAGGTCTTCCGGTAAAAATATAGGAATGAGATACCTTTCCTGTCGTCATGGCATTCTTCAAATGCCTGATAATCTCCTCGTGCCCGATAATATTGTTGAAACTAACCATTCAGAATCACCTCTCTTGTTTCTGTATACGAATCTTTGTTCGCCATGCCTACATTATAGCATACTTTGTTACCCATTCAAAACTATTTTTGTCTATGAAAGGGAATTTATATATTTTATAATATTTTCGACACACAATTCTAAATTCTCATTAGCAAATCTTAATTTAATTCCTGCCTCCCGGATGTTTTCCTCCGAAAAGTCCTCCTGATCTGCCAGAAAACGTCTGCACATCTCTTCGTATTTCGGTTTCTCCTGCTCCCGCTCCCGAAGAAGTGCCCTCTGTAATCGCTCTCCGTCCTCTACTTCAATATAAACCGGGATCACATGTTCTTCCCCGTAATATTGCTTAAGTTTCTGATAAGATTCCAGTGTGCCGATTCCAAGATAGTTTCCCTCTGAGAGATCTACCTGTCCATCATCTGCTGTAAAATATGTCCAGATGCCATGAACAGTATGGTAGGCTCTGGCTTCGATCAGCTTTCCTGATTTCTTAAATTCCTCAAGTCTGCTGTCATCTGTAAAATAATACTGAACTCCATCCTGCTCTCCCGCGCGGATCGGTCTGGTCGTATACAGTACCAGTTTCTTCAGGTTCAGTTCTTTATTGCCTGCCAGTAAAGAATAGATCCGGTCCTTACCGGCGGCACTTTTTCCCATAATATAAAAAATCTTTCCCATGAAATATCAGATTTCCTGCTCCTTCGTAGTATTCTGGGCTACTACACGGATGGTCTCATTGGTATAGTCCTCCAGTCCCTGCAGATACAATCCCTCTTCCATGTATATTCTCATATTACGGATAAATTGTCCAGTAATCTGTTCTCCCGGTACGATCAGCGGGATTCCAGGCGGATAGAGATATCCAAACTCTGCCGATATCCGTCCGACACTTTCTTCCAGTTTGCGGATTTCACTCTCCGATTCCATTGCCTCCGTGATCGACATGAACTGGCTCAATGAAGTGTATGCTGTTCTTCTTGCCTTCGGTTCTTCTGCTTCTCTTTTTTCTTTTTTCTTCTGTGTTTCTTCCTGGTCGATCTCCTCGATCGCCTGGCAAAGTCTCTCAAAACCTTCCTCACTGTCACCAACTGCTGCCAGTGCAAGCACATAATGCTCCGTTTCCATCTCCACCTGAATGTGATATTTCTCCAGAAGGATCTGTGCCAGTTCACTTCCCGTCATTGACGCATAGCGTGTAGAAAAAAGTAATTTGGAACGATCATAATCAAAAACTCCGGCCGTTCCGATCTCCGGTGAAACCAGGCGGATATACTTGCATTCTGAAAGCCTGCGTCTCGTCTTTTCGAGGATCTTTGTAAATTCACGGAACATCTCATTACCGTCGGAGGACATTTTTTCCATGCAGGCATCCATACTCGCCATAAGGATATACGACGGGCTGCTGCTCTGATAAATTCCCATAAATCTGCGGATCAGTCTGCTGTCCACGCGGTCACTGCAGTTATGGAGCACCGCAGTCTGCGTCATCGACGGAAGTGTCTTGTGGAAACTCTGGATAACCAGATCCGCTCCCAGTTCAGCTGCTGATGTCGGGAAATAATTTGAAAAGTGAAAATGTGCTCCATGTGCCTCATCCACGATCAGCGGAATCTCATATCTGTGTACGATCTCTGCGATCTTCTCAATATCTGATACCACCCCATCATACGTCGGCGATGTGAGAAGCACTGCCTTGATCTCCGGATTCTCCGCCAGTGCTCTTTCCACCTTATCCGGTGAAATTCCTCCGTTTATCCACCACTTTTGGTCCATCTGTGGATAGACATAAGTCGGGATCAGATTTCTCAGATACAGAGCATGATAGACAGCCTTGTGGCAGTTCCTCGCAACAAGGATCTGTCCCTTCCTCGGAACCGCTGCCGAAACAGCCGCAAGAAGTGCCGCTGTGCTGCCATTAACGCTGTAATAACATTCCTTCGTACCATACACATTCGCAGCAGTTTCCTGCGCTTTTTTCAGAATTCCTTCCGGATGATGAAGATTATCAAATCCCTCTATCTCTGTGATATCCCTGTCAAACGGCAGGTCTGTATTGACTGTGTCCGGATTTCTCTTGTGCCCCGGCATATGAAATGGATAATAATCTTCCTGGCTATAAATTTCTAATGCTCTATATAATCTTTCCATAATTTTTATACCTTAAACCTGTAACCTACACCCCAGATGGTTTCAATATACTGCGGCTTGGCTGTGTTGAATTCAATCTTTTCACGGATTTTCTTGATATGAACGGTAACAGTTGCAATGTCGCCTACAGATTCCATATCCCAGATCTGACGGAACAGTTCCGCCTTGGTAAATACGCGGTTCGGATTCTCCGCAAGGAATGTAAGAAGATCAAATTCCTTGGTCGTAAATGTCTTCTCCTCCCCATTGATCCAGACTCTTCGCGCTGTCTTGTCGATCTTGATCCCACGGATCTCGATAATATCATTCTTGACAACATTTGATCCTACAAGTCTGTTATATCTTTCCATATGTGCCTTTACCCTGGCAACAAGTTCGCTTGGGCTGAACGGCTTGGTCATGTAATCATCTGCCCCAAGTCCCAGTCCACGGATCTTGTCAATATCGTCTTTCTTTGCCGAAACCATGATGATCGGGATATTCTTCTCCTCGCGCACCTGACGGCAGATATCAAATCCATCTACCTCAGGGAGCATCAGATCAAGTATGATCAGGTCGTATTCTTCTTTCAGAGCCTTCTCAAGCCCTACATCGCCTCTTGTGGCGATCTCAACATCAAATCCTGACAGTTCCAGATAATCTTTCTCCAGATCTGCAATTGCCTCTTCGTCTTCAATAATCAGTATTTTACTCATTTACAGGTACCTCCTGGTATTTTCTCAAAACAAAGTACATGATCGTGCCGATGTCCTCGCGGCTGGTTGCCCACACTTTACCTCCATGGTCCTCCAGGATCTTACGCACGATGGAAAGACCAATCCCACTGCCTCCCTTGGCAGAATTTCGCGAAACATCTGTCCGGTAAAAACGGTCAAAAATATATGGCAGATCTTTGGCTGCGATCCCCTTGCCATTATCTTCGATCTCAACCTGGACAAAATCACCGACATCCTTGACACGGATCTGTATGATGCCCTTCATTCCCTTGCCCTTGTCCATATATTTAATCGCATTGCTGATGATATTATGGATCACCCTTCGGATCTGCTCTCCATCTGCGATCACCTGCACATCACTGTCTACGTAGTTGGCATAGCAGAGCTGTATTCCTCTCGTTTCCAGTTCCAGTCCCACTTCCTCTGCACAGTCTGAAAAATAGTCCTCAACATTCAGTTTACTGAACGTATATGGAATGCGGTTTGTATCGATCTTGGAATAAAAAGTAAGCTCATTGATCAGATGATCCATCTCAACTGTTTTGTTATAAATAGTACGAACATAACGATCCATCTTTTCCGGGGTATCTGCCACTCCGTCCATGATACCCTCAACGTAGCCCTTAACGGCTGTGATCGGGGTCTTGAGATCATGAGAAATATTGCTGATCAGTTCTTTGTTTTCTTTGTCCAGGACAAGTTTTTCTTCTGCGGATTCCTTGAGCCGTCTCCTCATTTCCTCAAAATCACGGCAAAGTTCCGCAAACTCATCCGTCCCTTCCACATCAAGAACAAAATCAAGATTTCCGTCTTTGATATTCTGCGTGGCCTTACGCAGCTTAACAAGTGGTGTGGCAACACTTCTGTAAATCCACAATCCTACGGACACACTCGTAAATATCAGGATGACCAGTGCCGTAAAAAAAAGATCCTTCGTCATGATCCGTAAGCCCGAACCGTCAACTCCGGTCTCTCCGATCGTAATATCATAATCTGCTTCCTGCACTGCTTCATTCTTAGATGTACTCCTGTGCTGCGCTTCGCTGAACCCGTATAAAGTAGCCGCCAGCAGCAGCATTGGAACTAATATGATCATCAGGAAACCGAGTATGATCCTCTGTTTTAATTTCATAACACATCCCCGCTTCTCTGTATAAAAATAAACGCACATATAACGAGTCTGTGCCCGCTATATATGCGTTCATTATATCATATCACGATATTCCTATCTCTAAATTTTCTATAAAAACGGTGAAAAAACCGTGTCTTACAGATATTTCTTGAGATCGTCAACTTTATCCAGTTTTTCCCACGGAAGATCTACATCTGTACGTCCAAAATGTCCGTAAGCAGCTGTCTGTTTGTAGATCGGTCTTCTCAGGTCGAGCATACGGATGATTCCTGCCGGACGGAGATCAAAGTTCTCACGGATGATCTCAACAAGTCTGGTGTTGGAAAGTTTTCCTGTTCCAAATGTTTCTACATTGATGGAAGTCGGTTTTGCTACACCGATCGCATAGGAAAGCTGGATCTCGCACTTGTCAGCCAGTCCTGCTGCAACGATGTTCTTTGCAACATAACGTGCTGCATAAGCTGCGGAACGGTCAACCTTTGTGCAGTCTTTTCCTGAGAAAGCACCGCCGCCGTGACGTCCGGATCCACCGTAAGTATCAACGATAATCTTACGTCCTGTAAGTCCACTGTCACCGTGAGGTCCACCGATCACGAAACGTCCTGTCGGGTTGATGAAGTACTTGGTATCATCATCTACCATGTCTGTCGGGATGATCTCATCAAATACATATTTCTTGATGTCTTCGTGGATCTGCTCCTGTGTAACTTCCGGATCATGCTGTGTAGAGCATACAACTGCATCGATACGGATCGGTTTGCCTTCTTCACTGTATTCAACAGTTACCTGAGTTTTTCCGTCTGGTCTTAAGTATGGCAGAGTTCCGTCTTTGCGGACTTTTGTAAGCTGGCGAGCCAGTTTGTGTGCCATGTTGATCGCATATGGCATGTACTCTTCTGTTTCATTGGAAGCATATCCGAACTGGATTCCCTGGTCTCCGGCTCCGATCGCATCGATCTCGTCTTCTCCCATCTTAGCTTCCAGAGCTTTGTCTACGCCAAGAGCGATATCTGCTGACTGCTCATCGATTGCAGTGATGACTGCACATGTATCAGCATCAAATCCATATTTTCCACGGGTATAACCGATCTCTCTTACTGTATCTCTTACGATTTTCTGGATATCAACGTAAGCGCTTGTTGTGATCTCTCCCATAACAAGTACAAGACCTGTTGTTGTAGCGGTCTCGCATGCTACACGGCCCATCGGGTCTTTTTCCATGATCGCGTCAAGAATGGCATCGGAAATGGCATCGCACATTTTGTCCGGATGACCTTCAGTTACAGATTCGGATGTAAATAAAATCTTTTCTTTCTCCATGATTGGTTCCTTTCTTTTTTATCTGGTCTATTGATCAATAAGTTATCTGCGTACATAACAAAATAAGACAGCCCCAACAATAGGACTGTCTTGAATTTGATTTCAATCCTCTTATTGTTCGATCACTCGCTCAGGTTGGCACCTTCCTCTCAAGGGAGGGGTTGCCGTGGCTTCACAGATCCTTTGTATCTCCACCACTCTGAATAAAAGGCCGTTTATGAAGTTATCGCAGTACATACAATAAACTTATTTTATATACTTGTCAAGTATCTCGGATGACAAATTTTATCAACCTACGCGAAGACGGAATTTCTGGATTTCTTTCTCACTGGAAACTCTCTCGATCTCTGCGCCGAGACTTCTCAGTTTCTCTTCGAAATTCTCATATCCTCTCTGGATATAAACAATATCATCTACTACTGTGATTCCATCCGCTGCCAGACCTGCAATTACCAGAGCCGCTCCTGCACGGAGATCCGGTGCACTGACTCTTGCGCCTGTAAGCTTGCGTACACCATCAATAATAGCAGAATTTCCCTCAACTTTAATATTCGCTCCCATTCTGGAAAGCTCGTCCGCATATTTGAAACGGTTTTCAAAGATACTCTCTGTTACGATACTTGTTCCTTCTGCAAGGGCAAGTGTAACAGCGATCTGCGGCTGCATATCTGTCGGATATCCCGGATATGGAAGAGTCTTGACATGAGTGCGGTGAAGTCTCTTGCCTGCACGTACACGTACTGCATCATCAAATTCTTCAACCTCACATCCGATCTCTTCAAGTTTGGCAGTTGTTGCCTCAAGATGTTTCGGGATAACATTCTTAACTGTAACATCCCCGCCAGTTGCGGCAGCAGCAAACATAAAAGTTCCTGCCTCGATCTGGTCCGGAATGATAGAATACTCTGTACGATGAAGTTTCTCAACACCCTTGATACGGATAACATCAGTTCCCGCACCCTTGATGTTGGCTCCCATACTGTTCAGGAAATTCGCAACGTCTACAACATGCGGCTCTCTCGCTGCATTCTCGATCGTAGTACGGCCAGATGCCATAGAAGCTGCCATCATAATGTTGATCGTCGCACCTACAGATACAACATCAAGGAAAATATGGCTTCCATGAAGGTTCTCTGTCTCTGCAACGATCGCACCATGAAGGATGTTCACATCTGCACCTAATGCACGAAATCCCTTCAGATGCTGATCGATTGGTCTGCTTCCGATGTTACATCCGCCCGGAAGCGGAACCTCAGCGTGTTTGTATTTGCCAAGTAATGCGCCAAGAAGATAATATGACGCACGGATTTTCTTAATATATTCATAATCTACACTGATATCGTTAATTGTAGATCCGTTAATCTTAACGGTAGACCTGTCAATTCGCTCAACCTGAGCTCCTATCCCGGCAATTGCTTCCAACAAAACATTGATGTCTCTTACGTCAGGCAGATTCTCAATAAGAATGGTTTCATCCGTCATGATCGCAGCAGAAAGAATAGCAAGAGCAGCGTTCTTCGCACCACCGATCTCAACTTCTCCTACTAACGGATTGCCACCTTTAATTACATACTGTTCCATAAAGCACCTCTATAATTATTTTCACTCCGCAAGTCGAAGCGAATGCCAGAGATAAATCTCATCCTCAAAGTCTGTATTATAACACAGATTTGCCATTTGTAAATAAAAATTTACTCTGTCCTCTTCCGCTTCATTGTCTTTTCAACAATAGTTACTTTGAATTCTCTTCTAGTATTTCCAAAAGATCGTGCAGACTTTCTTCCAAATCTTTCCCTTCTTCATCCAGAACAACATCTGCATATTTCTCATATAATGGAGTACGTTCCTCGTACAGATCTTTTAATGTCTGGCCATCCTTTAACAGTACACCTCTGCACTGCAGATTACCCAGACGCTTTGCAAGGGAATCTAAAGATAATTTCAAATATACAACTGTTCCAATCGACCTCAGATGATTCATAGCCTCTTCACAGTACACTACGCTTCCGCCTGTCGCGATCACAGTATGGTTTACATCAATCGACGCATTGACACGGTTCTCAATTTCCTTGAATCCCATGTATCCTTCTTCTTCAATGATCTCACGCAGACGTCTTCTTTCCTGTTTCTGGATCAGAAGATCCGAATCAAGGAACTGATAGCCTAATACCTTTGCCAGTACAACGCCTATTGTGCTTTTGCCGACTCCAGGCATTCCTATCAATGTTATATTATTCATAAAATGTCCGTTCTCCTGTTTGATTTCTCACAAATTGCTTAACGCCCATTTTAGCATAAATGCCCTTTTTCTGCAATCCCTCTTTGGGAAGGCTCATTTTTTCGCACTTTTTCTCCGTTTTTTGACACTGTAGCCAAATGTGCCCAGTTTCTTTCCGATACCAAGATATTCTCCATGAGAATATACCATCGGACGTGCACGGTTAAGATCAAAGCGGTTGTTTTCGTCCATATACTCCTCATCCGCATGTACTGCAAGTACTTCCGCAAGAAACATATCATGAGATCCCAGTTTCTTAACTTCTGTAACACGGCATTCTATAGATACCGGAGATTCTTTGATCATAGGTGTTTTGACAAATTCTGCCTTTTCTCTTGTAAGTCCTGTTTCTTTGAATTTATCAACGTCTCTGCCAGAGCGGACACCACAGTAATCCGTAGCTCTGGTAAGTTTCTCTGTCGTCAGATTGATTACAAATTCTCCCGTTTCCATCAGCATATGATGGGAAAAACGGCTCGGACGAACAGAAATATAAACCATTGGAGGATTTGTGCAGATCGTACCTGTCCAGGCTACTGTTATAATATCATCCTGTCCTTTGCCATCTGTAACGCTCACCATAACCGCCGGGAGCGGATACAGCATATTCCCTGCTTTCCAGGTCTGTTTTGCCATGATTTACAAATCCTCCTGTCTGTCTTTTGCTTTTGTTTTATGCATAATCACCGGACATCTGTGCTGCTTCCATCAGCGGCGGGATCAGCTGTTTCTTACGTGAAACTACACCTTCGAGATAGAATGCATCGTTTTCCGGCTCCATCTTAAATGCATTTTCTGCCATTTCACGGCTTCCCTCTCCATAAAACAGCAGTTCCGTTGACTGTGTCATAATATCCGTCAGCATGAAGTAAACTCTGGTGACACCATGGCGTCCGCATTCGCTTACCATGAACGGCAGCAGTCTTTCTTTGATCTCTTTGAGTTCTTCTGAATCCATGGAACTGATCTGTCCAACGCCAAAGCAGATATCACCTTCTGCAATAAATTTCTTGTAATCCTGATAAAAGATTTCTTCCGGTGATTTATCCTTGAGGTTGCTTCCTGCACGGAACATTTCCTTCGCAAACTGCTCAATGGAAATATCTGCGATCAGTGCCAGTGCTCCTGCTGCCATCTTATCCTGCAGTGTGCAGGTCGGTGAACGGAACATCAGCGTATCTGAAATGATCGCTGCGCACAGAAGCCCTGCGATCTTAGGCGGGATCTCAAGTTTCTGTTCGCCATAGATCTGATACATGATCGTTCCGGTACATCCCACCGGCTGGTTACGGAAGCTGATCGGCTGAACCGTCTGCAGTGTTCCAAGTTTATGATGATCAATGATCTCAAGAATGTCAGCCTTCTCAATATTGTCTACTGCCTGATCGATCTCATTATGGTCTACAAGAACTACCTGCTTCTTGTGCATGTCCAGGAAATTACGTCTGGATATAGTACCTATACATTTGCCCTTCTTGTTGATGACCGGGAATGCACGATGACGGTGCTTGATCATGACATCCTGGATATCATCTGTAAAATCTTCGGTATTAAAAGTTACAAGATTTTCTGTTTTCATGATATATCTGACCGGAATACTCTGGTTGATCAGTCGCGCGATCGTAAAGGTATCATACGGGGAAGAAATAATGATGATATCCTTCTCATGTGCGAGTTTCATAACATTCTCTGATACCTGGATTCCAAGTCCCACGATAATACAGCTTACATTCTGGGAAATCGCCTGAAGATGATCCTCTTCTCTGTCTCCCATGATGATCATATCATCTTCTTCGATATATTCTTTCATTTTATCCGGGTTGGCAGTTCCTACCATAACTCTTCCCTTGATAAAATATCCATGAGGATTTCCCTCTATCACTTCTCCGTCGATCGTCTCTGCGATCTTCTGATACTGTGTTCTTGCTCTGGAAAGAAGATAGCTGTCAGTCGTATCCATATAGGTCTTCGCAATATCACCGATCGTGATCAGACCTTCCAGGGCACCTTCTTTATCTCTGATTGGAAGAGAAACAATGCTGTTCTCCTGCATGATATCCCATGCAGCTTTCAGCGACATTCCCTTGTCTGCATCCGGGCTCATACGGATATCCATGTCCTTGACCTGGGTTCCGATATTACTCAGATATCCCGGCGGCTGAACTCCAAAACGGCTCAGCACATACTCTGTCTCCTCATTGATCTGTCCTGCGCGCTTCGGAATAAATTTCTGGTGCTGGCTTGTCCTGTTTTTGATGTCGCAGTATGCAATTGCCGAACAGATAGAATCTGTATCCGGATTTTTATGTCCTATAACAAAAATTTTTTCCTGATTTTTCATTCCAGCCGTCCTTTCAATCCAGTTTGATATTTGCAAAGAGAAATCCCAGTGTAGTGGTTGCCTCTTCTCCTGCATCCGGTACTTCGTAAACTTCTTCTTCAATTTCCTTTGCCATCATATCAGATGCTTCCTTAATGCTGAGACTGAGCTTTCCGTCCTTGATCGCAGTGACTTTGACTTTGACCTTGTCTCCTACAGCAAGAACCTCTGACGGTTTCTTGATCCTCTTCTCGCAGATCTGAGAAATATGCACCAGACCGGAAAGTCCGTTTCCAAGATCTACAAATGCACCATATGGCTGAAGGCTCTCTACTGTTCCCTCGGTGATAAGCCCGATCTCAAGGTTTGAAACTTTGTTTCTGCGTTCTTCTTCTGCCTTCTCACGGAGAATTTCCTTAGCAGAAAGAATCAGTTTCTTACTTTCTTTATCAACGTCGATGACCTGTACCTGGATCGGTTTGTTCAGGTATGCCTCTGTATCCTCAACATATCCAAGAGCAAGTTTGGATGCCGGGATAAAACCTCTGACACCTTCTACATAAGCGATAACGCCTGCGTTTGTGATTCCTTTTACTACAACATCCAGAACCTCTCCGGATTCCTTTAATTCCTTAAGTTTATCCCATGCAAGGACATCAACTGCCTCTACCCTTGAGAGCAGGATATTTCCATTTCCGTCATCTTTACGGATCACGGTAGCCTGGATCTCGTCCCCTTCCTGGACATTTTCTTTGAGGTTAAATCCTGGCTCTCTGCTGAAATTCTCTGCCGGGATCACACCTTCTGCATAATATTTAAGATCGAGGATCACTTCTTTTTCATCCACACTGATCACAGTTCCTGTGAGAATGTCGCCTTCCTCGATCGTTTTCATGGAAGCTTCCAGTTCTTTTTCATAATCTTTCATTGACTCAGACATGATCTGCAATTCTCCTCTCGTATAAAAATCTATCTATATCGTCTATACTTTTGATCATTTTACTATAGTTAGTCTCATTATAGCATATTTTATATGCAGGAGGAAATAAAAAAAGTCCCCAAAAAGGGACTCAATAAACGAGGAGTGCCCCGGCAGTGGTTTACCGGGGCGATTATTATGAAAAAATTTATGTGTAATGAAGAACATTACAACGTCTGTTAGTGAAGTTCTCTTCGAACTGTACTTATAATAACAGTCGATTATGAACTTTTTATGAACAAACGATGAAGTTTCCGTATATTTGCACAATTTTATTTCTGTATATTCATTTTTTTTATTCAAATATACTATAAATTTCTGGCTCCTCTATTTTTTATCCTGTGTGTTTTTCACAAACGTACTAGTGTCTTTCCTGTGAGGTCAGTTAAGGATGCTTCTGGCAAAATCGACCAGTTTACCAATGATTCCTTTGACATCTTCTTTGGTGATCCCAAGCTCATCCAGCTTGTTATAAACCTTAGTTACCTGACTTCTCAGCTGGTCCTCATCCAGATCTGTATTCTTGAATTTATCATATAACTGGATCAGAGTCTGTTTCTCAGAATCGGAAAGTGTAATTCCCGCACTTTCTGCTGCCACATCAAGAGCTGAGCCGATCTCATCATTTGTTACATCTACCTGACCGAGAATTCCCTTAGCCTGAACGATCAGATCCACTACCTTGTCCGGATCGGACAGAAGTTCATCCACTCCGTTATCCTGAAGGATCTCTACGGCCTGGTCAACCACATCTGAGCTGTCCTGTGCGTAGACCATCGCCGGTGTTGTACATGCAAGAGCCCCTGCAAGTACCAGTGCACTGATTTTTTTGTTTATTTTCATTGTAATTACCTCCTGAATTCATGCATTCTCATGTATCAGCCTGAATTTCACACCTGTTTCGATGCTTTTTCTCTCAGGCGAGCCCATTATACCACAGTTTTTCGGCTATGCTGTAAAAATTTTTTATCTGGCTGTCATTCATAAAACTTTTGACCTTTGTTCACTGTTTTTTCATAAGTTCAACACGATTCCATCATATTTTCTGGCTATACTAAGACCATAAAAATAATACAGCCAACATTATTTTTATAATTTTCTTTTTCATATGTTGATAGCCTGAAATGGTTATCAACTCTCCTTCCTTTTAAATTTAATAAATAATAAAAAGCATCCGACCAGCCACCGGATGCTTTTTATTTGCTTATTTATTTAATTTCGAAAATGTATCTGACAGTCTGGCAAACTGTTCCAGCGTCAGTGCTTCTCCTCTGATATTCAACGGAAGTCCACATTCTGTGATCGCAGTTTCTACCTCTTCCTTGGAATACGGCAGTTCCTGTGAGTTCTTAAGACTGTTTGACAGAGTTTTTCTTCTCTGGTTAAAAGATGCACGAATCAGACGGAACATTAATTTCTCATCCAGCGTTGTTACCGGCGGATTCTGATGTCTCGTCAGGCGGATCACCGCACTTCCAACCTTCGGCCGCGGCATAAAGCAATTCGGCGGTACATTTGCAACGATCTTTGGTTCTGCATAATACTGTACAGCCAATGAAAGTGCCCCGTAATCCTTGGAACCAGGACCTGTCTGCATTCTGTCTGCCACTTCTTTCTGTACCATTACCGTGATCGAATCTACTGGAACATGGCTTTCGAATAAGCCCATAATGATCGGTGTCGTAATGTAATATGGCAGATTTGCAACGACCTTGATCGGACGCCCCTGATTCTTCTCATCTGCGATCTTACGGATATCTGTCTTGAGGATATCTCCGTGAAGAACAGTTACATTGTCCCATTCCTTAAGTGTATCCTTAAGGATCGGAATCAGTGCATCGTCAATCTCAACTGCTGTTACTTCTCTTGCTGCCTCTGCAAGATACTGTGTCATCGTTCCGATTCCCGGTCCGATCTCCAGTACAAAATCATCTTTGGTGATCTCGGAAGCTTCGATGATACGCTCCAGAACATGGGTATCGATCAGAAAATTCTGACCAAACCTTTTCTGGAATACAAAACCGTACTTTTGAAGGACTTCAATGGTATATTTAGGATTTCCAAGATAAGGTCTGGCCATATTTTCTCCTCTCACTAATTAAAATCTTTCTCGTAAAGTACCAGGTATCCATCCTGATTTACTTTTTTCTTGGAGATCAGTTTACGAAGACCTCCTCTTGATTTGGCGATCGCACTGTCAATGATGTCCTTGACCGCACCGATATTCATCGGCTGATCTTCCTTCTGGCTTGTGCTGATCAGGTTATACAGCGACAGCATTGCCATCTGGTCGATGGTGTATCCGTTCTCTCTTGTGTAGATTTTCGCAAAATTAACAAGTTCATCGTTGGTAAATACCGGAATATTGATCATAGATGTAAACTTGGATGTAAATTTCGGGAATCTTGCGATCAGTTTACGCATTCCGATCTTTTCATCCTCAATGATCACGATCAGTCCGTCAGTCCGGAACTCCATTGCCTTATTCAACTGATTAACTGTTTCTTTTGCCAGCTGATTGGCGTTTTCGATAACCAGGAAACCGCCTGACATCTTACGAACAATCTCTGCTACATTCTTGCCATTGATCTGATCCGCAAATACATAGGCAACCTTGGATGCCTCCAAGTTCAGTTCCTTGCAGATCGCCGGGATCAGTCCTGAGATCAGTCTTGTCTTTCCTGTCTCACGGCCACCCATCACAATAATATTTCCTGTCTTTGAAGTCTTGTCAGAAGCACAGATCTGCGCATCATAAAGTGCATCCACGATCTGTTCCCTTAAGCCCGGAACTTTCGCAAAGTAGGTAAAGAGTTTCTCCTCATCTGCGGTCATCTTCTTTTCTCTCGGAATGATATCCCTGGCTTTGCGTTTCGGCTCAACAGTATAGAGAAGCTGCTCCATGTCGTCATCTTCCGGTTCCTGCTGTTTTGCTTTCCTGCCGGATTTTCTGAGAGTTGGTTTCTTTTCAGGAGTCTTGGCTGCTTTTACAGTATCCTCATACTGATCTGCAAGGAATTCTTCTTCCTCAAGATCACTGATATCCTCATCTTCGTAGCCGTCTTCCTCACCGAAATCTTCATCAGAGTCATCTTCCATTTTATAAGAATCCAGATCATCATAAATTTCTTCTTCCGAATCCTGCTTCTTGACAGGTCCGTTCAGGAATTCTTCTTCTGCACTGCGAAGATCCTCTTCAGACATATAATCCTCAGCATCCTCTTCTGCAGTACTTACTTCCTGAACCGGTTCTTCTTTCACTATCGGTTCATCCGGAATTTCAATTCCCTGTGCAGTTGCTGCTGCAAGAATCGTATCTTCCAGATTAAATTCAAAATCAGGTGTCTCCTCAGAATCTTCTGCTCCCGGAAGACAGATATCCGGTGCTTTCGGAATTTCTGTATGTAATGGATTTTCCATTCCAACATTCTTCATTGCTTCCGGGATCTCAAGTTCAGGAAGTTTTGTCTCCTCTTCCTCTGCCGAATCAACAAAGTCATCCTCTGTCTCCAGCGGTTTCACTTCTTCTTCTGGAATTTCAACCTCTTCGATTTCCGGTTCTTCTTCAGCTTCCGGAAGCTCCTCTGCTTCTTCAGCATCTGTTTCCTCAGATTCGATCACTACATCCGGAAGTTCTTCTTCACTGACTTCCTCAGTTACTTCTTCCGGTGTCTCTTCCTGTTCATCCTTGATCTCCTGATTTGTAACTTCTTCTATCTTCTCCTCGATCGTGCTGAAAATAGAAGTTCCAGGTGTTGCCGGAGGCGGGATCACTGCATCTTCCGGTTCAAGTTCCGGTACATTTGTCGGTTCTGCTTCTGAAGAAATATCCTTGATCATTTCTTCCGGAACCTCCTCAGCAGGTGCTTCCTCCTCTTCCTTCATAAATTCCTCTTCGGATTCTTTTTTCTTTCCTGTAAAGATATCGCGGATTCCCTTGGAGATTTTTTCCTGAAGGCTTTCTGCTCCATTAACATCACGCTCATCAATATCTACGCTGTCGATCACAGGTGCATCATCATCTGCTGCCGGTGCTGCTTCTGCCTGTGGTTCTTTCGCTTCTCCATCCTGAACCTCTTCTTTATTCTCAGCGGAATCCTCCACTGTCTTGAGATTCGGAATAAACTGTTTATCGTATTTTTCTTTTTCTTTACCACTCAGCATTCCCATACGACTCTTAAGATCCAGGGCTTTCATGACATACTTGCCATCACTGAACCAGAGAACCATTTCATCACAGAGATCCAGGCATTTCTTGGTATCTCCATTCTGATAATATAATTTAGCCAGCTCGTATGACCATCTCTCTGTGAATTCTTTCTCTTTGTAATCCTCGAGAATTCTGATCTGCTCTTCGAGCGGAGCCTGTTCTGCTTTGCGGATTTTATATTTTAATACATACTGTGTACTGTCATTAGGGGCAACTTCCAGGAATTCATCATAATATTCCATTGCCTCATCAATATCCTTCATCTTGAGGGATACTTCGATTAATCGATACAAAATATTTCTGCCAATAGGAGCTCTGTGATAAGCCAGAAGGAAAATCTCCCTGCTGTCGTCATACCGCTTGTTTGCTGCATAGATCTCACCAACAACACAAAGGGTATGAACATTCTTTACACGACGCCAGTCAATACTGTCTACAACTTCCATGGCATCCTTGTAGTTCTTCTTCTCTACAAGGCGGTTAATTTCTTCAAGTTTAATCCGAAATTCCTCTTTGTCCAATATATTCACCAACTTTCCAAGATTATGAACAGTGTAACATACACTAATATCCTTGTCAAAACTGTTTCTTACGTTTTCTTTTTATCCATAGAACTCTGTTTTAAACAGGCTCAAACACTTCTCCTTTGACAACTTTGAAAACTTTGTTCAGGTGAAACTGATGACTTACAAAATCATCCAGTCCAGTACAGGTGATCAGAGTCTGTATATCATGGATACAGTCAAGAAGATAGGTCTGACGGTTGCTGTCCAACTCTGAAAGTACATCATCCAGCAAAAGTACCGGCGTATCCTTGATCTTTTCTTTTACAAGATAAATTTCTGAAAGTTTCAAAGATAATGCTGCGGTCCTCTGCTGTCCCTGTGAGCCAAACTTTCGTATATCCACCCCGTTTACCATAAAACAAAGATCATCCCTGTGAGGTCCGGAGGAAGTCATCTTCATCCGGATATCTCTGTCTCTGTTCTTTTTGAGAGTTTCCTCAAAAAATTCAGCCTCCGTACTGGGCTCATAGAGTACTTCAATATGTTCCTCTCCCCCTGTCAGGTTGCTGTGGATTTCCTTTATGACTGTATTCAGATCTTTTACGAACTCTTTTCTTTTGCTGATGACTTTCTGCCCGTACTGGAGCATCTGCAGATCCCATATTTCAAGCGTATCCTTAAGTGCCGGATTATGATACATATCTTTGAGAAGTTTATTTCTCTGGTTCACGATATGATTATATCCAGCCAGATCTGTAAGATAGATCTGATCCAGCTGGCAGAGTTCAAGGTCCATAAACCTGCGTCTTTCCCCCGGACCATTCTTGATAATATTTAAATCTTCCGGTGAAAAAAAGACAAGATTCACGATTCCAAACAGTTCTCTTGCCTTTTTTATCGGAAGACCGTTAATTGCAACTCCCTTTGCCTTGTTTTTGCGAAGATGCATGTCGATCTTGTAGGAAAGTCCGTCTTTTTTGATCATCATGCGGATGTGGGATTCTTCCTCCCCAAACCGTATCAGTTCTTTATCCTTGCTGCCCTTGTGGGACTTTGTCGTTCCACAGATATAGACAGATTCCAGGATATTGGTTTTTCCCTGTGCATTATCTCCGTAAAAAATATTTGTACCTTTGTCAAAATCAAGCTGCAATTCACGGTAATTTCTAAAATTCTGAAGTTGTACAGATTCAATATACATAATTATTTTATAACTTTGATTTCCTGACCTTCAAAAGTGATCACATCACCAACGTATACTTTGCGTCCACGCCGCTGATCTACTTCACCATTTACTTTTACATTTCCATCCTGAATTTCATATTTTGCCTGAACACCGTCCTCTACAACTCCGGCGAGTTTCAAAGCCTGTCCAAGTTTGATAAATTCATCTCTGATCGTAATTTCCAAAATAATCCTCCTCCTTATCTGGCCTGATTCTGACTGATGTTAACTGGTAAGATCAGATAAGTATATGTTTCTTCGTCATCTCTGATGAAGCATGGTGCTTTTGGATTCATCAGATACATGTGGATCGTCTCATCATCAATAACTTTCAAAGCATCGATCAGGAATTTCGGGTTGAATCCGATAAGAATATCTTTACCCTCTTTTTCAATGTCGATCTCTTCATCCATAGATCCCATAGAAGAATCAATCTTCAGCTCCATCTTACCATCACTGATCTCAATTACGATCGGTTTCTTATCTCCTTCTCTTACAAGAAGTGTTGCACGGTCAATACAGTTCAGGAATTCTTTCTTGTTTACACTGATCTTTGTATCGTAATCACTGGAAAGCATCTGATCAATTCGGAAATATTCTCCCTCAATCAGTCTGGATACCACAATTGTCCGATCAAATTCAAATAAAATGTGGTTTTTTGTGAAATATATACTAACCTGATCGTCAATTTCTCCAGAGAGGATTTTGCTGATCTCGCTGAGTGTCTTTCCTGGAACGACAATCTTGCGATCTGAATAATTTCGCTTCAATGGCATTTTTCTGATGGAAATACGGTGTCCATCCAGAGAAACAATCTTCAGACAATTATCTTTGATTTCAAACAATTCACCAGTCATCAAACGGTTGTTTTCATTGACTGCAATAGAAAAAATAGTCTGACGGATCATCTCTTTCAAAGTAAACTGAGAAAGGGTCAGTGCTTCGTCTTTTTCGATAACAGGAAGGTATGCAAAATCTTCGCCTGCTTTGCCAGGAATTGTAAACTTGGCTTTTTCACAGGTGATCGTTGCTACATAGTTGCTGTCAGTTTTGATAGTTACATCACTGTCCGGAAGTCTTCTGATGATTTCATAAAAGATTTTGGCATCAAGTGCAACCATTCCTTTTTCTTCGATTTGTCCATCTACGATTGTTTCAATGCCCAGTTCCATATCATTTGTTGTAAATTTGATCTGGTTTGTGGTTGCATCCATAAGGATACATTCAAGGATTGGCATGGTTGTTTTAGAAGGAACAGCTTTCAAAGAAATATTTACGCTTTTTAATAGATTATTTTTGGGACAGATAATCTTCATGTGTATAACTCCCTTCGTGTTTGAAAATTGCTTTTATAAATATATAAATATATAGATATCCGCCGTAGCCGCCTTAGGGGATGGGGATTATGTGTAAAAGTCTTTCAAACCTTGAAAATAAAGGTTTTGAGGACTGTATAACTACGTGTAAAACTACCAGATAACTTTGAAAGTGGGTGTGGATAAGTCACTTAACCCTGTGGATTAATTTTTTTCTTCAAGGTAGCGATGGAGTTTCTGAGGTTATCATTTGTTGCTAATTCTTTTTCGATTTTCTCAATTCCGTGCATAATTGTAGTGTGATCACGGTTACCAAGATTTTTGCCGATCGTCTTGAGAGAAGTGTCAATGATCTCACGGCAGAGATACATGGCGATCTGTCTTGGCATGACGATCTTGGAACTACGCTTGTTTCCGCAGAGTTCCGCTACAGTTACATGATAGTGTTCTGCAACAACGGAAATAATATAATCCGGAGTGATGACTTTTTGCTCATTTGGGGAGATGATATCCTTGAGTGCCTGCTCTGCAAGTTCAAGGGTTACTTCCTTTTTCTCCAGTTTGGAACTTGCCATTACCTTATTAAAGGCACCTTCCAGCTCACGAATATTGGATTTGATGTTTGTTGCAATGTAATTAATGACTTCTTCGCTGATATTGTAGCCTTCGAGCTCTTCTTTTTTGTGGAGAATTGCCATTCGGGTCTCGTAATCAGGTAAGGTAATATCTGCGATCAGACCCCATTCGAATCTTGAACGGAAGCGTTCTTCCAGAATTTCCATATCTTTCGGTGGTTTATCTGAAGAAATGATGATCTGTTTCTTGGCACTGTGCAGACTGTTGAAAGTGTGGAAAAATTCCTCCTGTGTGGATTCCTTTCCTATAATAAACTGAATATCATCGACCAGAAGAACATCAATATTCCTGTATTTTTCACGGAATTTGGACATTGCGGAGTTATTTCCGTTTCGGATCGTTTCGATCAGTTCATTTGTGAATTCTTCACTGGTTACATACAAAACTTTGCTGTTTTCATCATGTTCAATAATATAATGAGCGATGGAATGCATCAGATGAGTCTTGCCAAGTCCTGCACCTCCGTAGATAAACAGCGGATTATAGGTATCTCCCGGGGATTCTGCAACAGCAAGGGCTGCGGCCTGAGCAAATTTGTTATTATTTCCGACAATGAAAGTATCAAAAATGTATTTCGGATTCAAATGTGCATCTTCACAGCGACGTTCGATATCTGACATTGCAGGTGCTGCATTATCATAAGAAGGAACATCTTTCTGAGGTGCTTCATCAGGAGATATGAATTTGACATCGCACTCACTTATTCCAGTCAGTTCGCAGATGGTAACCTGGAGAAGAAGTTTGTACTTTTTATTAAGAAGGTTTATCAGAACTACCTGTTCAGATGGGACTAAAATTGTGATGACATTGTCAGTCACATCGTAGACTTCGAGCGGTTTGAGCCATGTATTGAAGGCTACGTCGCTGATATTGTAGTCACGTTTGACTGTCTGAAGAATTTCATCCCATTTTTCTATAACTTTATCCATATTTCAAACTCCTGGTTCCTTTGAATGTGTGTAAATTATTCGTAACTGTTCAGTACTTTCACAGTTACAATTGGTCAATTGGACATAGATATCCTTTTATATATTATAATAAATCCAGTGGTTAATCAATCATTATTTGTGTAAAATTATCCCCTGAAAAAATGGTTTGTGTGGTTAAAATCGGGTGTTGTCCACAAGTTATCCACTTTATCCACATGTGCATAAGTTGGAAAGTGTGGATAAACCCCTATAAGTTTACATAACATCCGTACAAGTGGATAATTACCCCTGTGGAATGTGTATAACTTTGTCCACAGAGAGAATGCTGTAAAATAAAGGATTTTTTTAGGAATATGTGTAAAAATATGGGGGTATGTGAGGATAAAACAGCCGAAAAAGTTTGAGTTATCCACAAGTTATCCACAAAAAGTGGATAACTTTACGTAAACCAGATGTTTCCACAATTGAGTGTGGGTTATTTTGAAAGTGTCGGAAACACTTAATTTTATTGGATTTTTTGTGAATTTTTGCTTGACGAACGGGTGCAGAATGAATATAATTAAAACGATGTTCTATGATAATAGTATGAATAGGGATAATAGATAAAGGAGGTGCTTTACCTATGAAAATGACATTTCAGCCAAAGAAAAGATCTAGAGCGAAAGTTCATGGTTTCAGAGCTCGTATGAGCACAAAGGGCGGCCGTAAAGTATTAGCAGCCAGAAGATTAAAAGGAAGAAAGCAGTTATCAGCCTAAGATATAAGACCGCAGTTATGTGGTCTTTTCTTCTATAATAAAGAAAGGGGATTCGATGAAATATTCAGAGTCCTTAAAGAAAAACAAAGATTTTCAGCAGGTATACAGACATGGAACATCAAAAGCAAATCGGTATCTGGTGATGTACGTACTGGATAATCAGTACATGAAGAATCGTCTGGGAATATCAGTAAGTAAAAAAGTAGGGAATAGTGTGGTTCGCCACAGGCTCACCAGACTGGTAAGAGAGAGCTATCGTCTGAATGAAGAACTTTTCAGGAGAAATCTTGATATTGTTGTAATTGCCAGACCAGCAGCGAAGGGCAGGAGCTATCAGGAGATAGAGAGTGCTTTCATGCATCTGGCAGGGAAACATCAGATCATAGAAGAGGTTCATACTGATGAAGAAACTTCTTATTAAAATGATTCGTCTCTATCAGAAATATATATCACCGATGAAGAGAACTAAATGTCCTTATATTCCCACATGTTCTCAATATGGTTTGGAAGCAATCGAAAAATATGGTGCAATCAGGGGAGGATTACTGGCAATATGGAGAATATTACGTTGTAATCCTTTTTCTCATGGGGGATATGATCCCGTACCATAAAGGTAAATGGATCAATCATGAAGTTGTTCCATAAGATCATCCAGGAGGAACAAGTAAATTGGAAAGTATGATTTTGGCTACTAAAAGTGGTACCCCGATCATCGGCCAGGTCGCAATCGTGATGGGCTGGATCATGAACGGTATCTACAAAGTGCTGGATATGGTTGGAATTCAGAACCTTGGCCTTTGTATTATTATTTTCAGTATTCTGATCTATCTTTTTATGACTCCTCTGCAGATCAAACAGCAGAAATTCTCTAAGCTGAGTGCGATCATGCAGCCGGAGATCCAGAAAATCCAGAAGAAATATCAGGGTAAAAAAGATCAGGATTCAATGATGAAGATGCAGGAGGAAACCCAGGCGGTATATCAGAAATACGGTGTATCCCCTACAGGAAGCTGTGTTCAGCTCGCTATCCAGCTCCCAATCCTGTATGCTCTGTATCAGGTAATCCAGAATATCCCTGCTTATGTAAGCAGTGTATATAATGTGTTCAATGGTGTCTGCACACAGATCCTTGCAGTAGATGGATTTGCAGATATCATCAATAACTTTATCACAGACAACAAGATGACACGAGTAAGACAGGTCACAGATAATGCAGATTCTATCGTAGATTTCCTGTATGCTCTGTCTCCATCCCAGTGGAAATCCTTACAGGATATCAGTCAGTTCTCCGGATTCTCAGATCAGATCAGCAAAACTGCTTCCGAGATCCAGAAGATGCAGACTTTTGGTGTGCTCAACATCGCAGACCAGCCGCTGAGCTATATCAAAACAGGATCCCTGATCCTGATCATTGCAGCTCTTGCAATTCCGGTTCTGTCATGGGCAACACAGATGCTCAACCTGAAGCTTATGCCACAGGCAGCAACACAGGGCGGTGGCGAGAATAATGCAATGGCAAGCTCCATGAAGACTATGAATACAGTAATGCCGCTCATGTCTGCATTTTTCTGTTTCACATTCCCGGTAGGTCTTGGTATTTACTGGATCGCAAGTGCCGTAGTAAGAAGTATCCAGCAGCTTCTCATCAACCGTCACCTGAACAAGATGAATATTGATGATCTCGTAAACGAGAATATGAAGAAGATGGAAGCCAAACGTGCAAAAGAAGGACTTCCGCCGCAGAAGATCACAAACCAGGCACATCAGAGCGTAAAGAATATCAACAAGATCGACAAAGGTATGAGCGGTTCTGATGAAGCAAACCGTGCGAAGAAAGTAGAAGAAGCTTACCAGAATGCTTCCCATGCAAAAGAAGGCAGCATTACCGCAAAAGCAAATATGGTCAAAGCTTTTGATGAGAAAAACAAGAAGAAATAGAGAGGGAAGGTCGGGGTTTTATCATGAATGAATATATGCAGTTTTCAGCAAAAACCAAAAATGAAGCAATCACAAAAGCATGTATTGAACTGGGCGTGACCAGTGATCAGCTTGACATTCAGGTAATCAGCGAAGGAAGTTCCGGATTTTTCGGAATTGGAAGTAAGCCTGCGATCATTAAAGCTCGCAAAGTAGAGGATCATTCAGAAGAAAAGGAACTCGAGGAAATCGTAGCTTCTGTCAAACTGGATGCATTCAAGGACGAGCCGAAACCGGAACAGAAGAAATCTTCACCGAAGCCGGCACCAAAGGCACCTGCCAGAACTTCTAATAAACAAGAAGTAAAGCCAGAGGCAGCGAGAGAAGAAAAACCTGCAAAACCGGTCAGAGAGAAACAGCCGAAAGAAAGAGTTTACAAAGAGAAACCAGTAAGGGAGCCGAAACCGGCCAAAGAAAAACCGGTAAGAGTATCCAAGCCGATCGAGATCATCACTGATCCGGCAGAGATCAAAGAGATCGAAGAGAGAGCATCTGTTTTCCTTCATGATGTATTTGCATCCATGGATCTCGGAGAAGTCCAGATCACATCCAAATACAACACAACAGATGGCTGTCTGGAAGTCGATTTTGAAGGCCAGGATATGGGAATCCTGATCGGTAAGAGAGGACAGACACTTGATTCTCTCCAGTACCTTACAAGCCTCGTTGTAAACAAAGGCAAATCCGACTATATCAGAGTAAAACTCGATACAGAGGATTACAGAAGACGCAGAAAAGAAACTCTCGAGAACCTGGCAAGGGGAATCGCCTACAAGGTCAAGAAAACAAGAAAACCTGTAGTTCTCGAGCCAATGAATCCTTACGAGAGAAGAATCATCCATTCTGCACTTCAGGGAAATAAATTCGTAGAGACAGTAAGTGAAGGTGAAGAACCATACCGTCACGTAGTTGTCAAATTAAAAAGATATTAAATCAGCAGTGAAAACAGTTCACAACTGAAATATAAAATGTTATTCTAGGTGAAAGCGTGAATAACACGTGATTGGCGTGTGCTTTCTTCTGGGATAACATTTTTTTTATAAAGTCCTTGGAAGCAGATATGTTAGCAGCGGAAGCTTGCTTACGATGCAACATATCTATTTCCAAGGCTAATCCAAATGAGTAAGTAAGCCGACAGGCTGGATTACGAATTGGGATACGATTACGGGAATGTCGAAGACATGGAGTAATCGTACTTTATAAAAAAAATAAAGATATCTGCGTCAGCAGATATTTCATTTATAAGGAGGAATTATGGAAAAAACGATCGCTGCGATCTCAACTGCTATGAGTGCGTCCGGAATTGGGATCGTCCGTATCAGCGGAGATGAAGCAATGGATGTGATTTCCCGGATCTATCGTTCCAAAAACGGAAAGAAAAATATCAGGGAAGTACAGAGCCACACGATCCATTACGGTTTCATCTATGATGGAGAAGATGTGGTTGATGAAGTTCTGGTTATGATCATGAGAGGACCTCACACTTATACTGGTGAGGACACCGTAGAAATAGATTGTCATGGCGGAGTCTATGCCATGAAGAAGGTTCTGGAAACCGTGCTCAAAAACGGAGCCGTGATCGCAGAACCAGGAGAATTTACAAAGAGAGCTTTCTTAAACGGAAGGCTGGATCTGTCGCAGGCGGAGGCTGTCATGGATGTCATTCAGGCCAAAAACTCCATGGCACTCAAGAGCTCCGTAGAACAGCTCAAAGGCTCCGTACAGCGTGCCGTAAAAGAGATCCGGAGCAGACTGCTCTACCAGATCGCATATATAGAATCTGCCCTGGATGATCCGGAGCACTACGATCTCACCGGCTATCCACAGGAATTAAGAGTCATTGTGGATAAAGAGACCAAAGAGATTCAGGACCTGTTGAAAACTGCCGACGACGGAAGAATGATCCAGGAGGGGATCAAGACAGTTATCCTCGGTAAACCAAATGCCGGCAAATCTTCCCTCCTCAATTTCCTGGTAGGCGAAGACCGCGCGATCGTCACAGAGATCGAAGGCACAACGAGGGATATCCTGGAGGAATACATTTCTCTGAACGGAATTACACTTCGCGTGATCGATACCGCAGGAATCCGCGAAACCGAGGATGTAGTGGAAAAGATCGGAGTCGGCAAAGCCAAACAGATGGCAGAGGACGCAGACCTTATCCTGTATGTTGTGGATTCATCCAGACCACTTGACGAAAACGATGAAGAGATCATAGAATTACTTTCCGGAAGAAAAAGCATCGTGATCTACAACAAGACAGACCTTGAGCCGGTTGTAGATATGGAGAAAATAAAGCAGCGTACCGGAAGTCCGGTGATCCCTGTTTCTGTAGTGGAAGAAACAGGGATCCGTAAACTGGAAGATGAGATCAAGAACATGTTTTTCCAGGGAGAACTTTTTTTTAATGATGAAGTATACATCACAAATGCAAGACACAAAGCTGCACTGGAAGAAGCGAAAGAAAGCCTGGAACTTGTGAAGAACAGTATTGATATGGGAATGGCAGAAGATTTCTTTTCCATCGACCTTATGAATGCCTACGAAAGCCTCGGAAGGATCGTGGGAGAATCCGTAGGGGAGGATCTGGTCAATGAGATCTTCAGCAAATTCTGTACAGGAAAATAAACGCAATTTAGAAAAGAAGGGAAGATAAAAATGGAGGACAGAAGACTGGAGAAAAACTGTGATATCGTTGTAGTTGGAGCCGGTCATGCAGGATGTGAAGCAGCTCTTGCCTGTGCAAGACTGGGACTTGATACCGTAATGTTTACAGTCAGTGTGGACAGTATCGCACTGATGCCGTGTAACCCGAACGTAGGAGGCAGCTCCAAGGGACATCTGGTAAGAGAGCTGGATGCACTCGGCGGGGAAATGGGCAAAAATATTGACAAGACTTTTATTCAGTCCAAAATGCTGAACCAGTCCAAGGGACCTGCAGTTCACTCACTCAGAGCGCAGGCAGACAAACAGGCATACAGCACAGAGATGCGTAAGACTTTGGAAAACCAGCCAAACCTTACGATCAAACAGGGAGAAGTAACCAAACTTCTTGTAGAAGATGGAAAGATCACAGGTGTAAAATTATATTCAGGTGCAGTTTATCACTGCCAGGCGGTCGTACTCTGCACAGGAACTTACCTCAAGGCACGCTGTATTTATGGTGATGTCAGCAACTATACAGGTCCGAACGGACTGCAGGCGGCAAACTATCTGACGGATTCACTCAAGGAACTTGGAATCGAAATGTTCCGTTTCAAGACAGGAACACCGGCACGAATCGCAGGAAATACCATCGACTATTCCAAGATGGAAGAACAGTTTGGTGATAAGAGAGTTGTACCGTTCTCTTTTTTCACAGACCCGGAAAGCGTGCAGATCGAGCAAAAATCCTGCTGGCTTACCTACACAAACGAAAAAACACACGAGATCATTCGTGCAAACCTTGACCGTTCCCCTCTGTATTCCGGAATGATCGAGGGAACAGGACCGAGATACTGCCCGTCCATCGAGGACAAAGTAGTAAGATTTGCTGATAAGAAACGCCATCAGGTATTTATCGAGCCAGAAGGACTTTATACAAACGAGATGTATGTCGGTGGAATGTCAAGCTCCCTTCCTGAAGATGTTCAGGATGAAATGTACCACTCCGTACCGGGACTGGAGCATGCAAAGATCGTAAAGAACGCCTATGCGATCGAGTATGACTGCATCAATCCGCGGCAGCTTTATCCGACACTGGAATTCAAGAAGATCAAGGGACTTTTCAGCGGCGGACAGTTCAACGGAAGCTCAGGATATGAAGAAGCAGCTGCACAGGGACTGATCGCCGGAATCAATGCGGCTATGGAAGTTAAGGGACAGGAACAGCTGATCCTTGACCGTTCCGAGGCATATATCGGCGTTCTGATCGATGACCTTGTTACGAAAGAAAACCACGAACCATATCGTATGATGACAAGCCGTGCAGAATACCGTCTGCTTCTCAGACAGGATAATGCAGATTTACGTCTCCGCAAGAAAGGTTATCAGGTCGGTCTGATCGACGAGGAGACTTATCAGAAACTTCTTGAAAAAGAAGCAGCGATCGCAAGAGAAATTGAGCGAACAGAACATGCGACGATCGGAGGAAATCCGGAAGTGCAGAAGCTCCTTGAAGAAAAAGGAAGCACTCTTCTGAAATCCGGAACAACCATCGCAGAACTGATTCGCAGACCGGAACTCACTTATGAAGACCTTGCGCCGATCGACAAAGAACGTCCGGAACTTCCATGGGACGTAAAAGAACAGGTTGAGATCAATCTGAAATACGAAGGCTACATCAAGCGTCAGATGAAACAGGTAGAACAGTTCAAGAAACTGGAAGCAAAGAAGATCCCGGAGGACTTGGATTATGAAAAAGTCGGAAGCCTCCGTATTGAAGCAAGACAGAAACTGGAAGAATACCGCCCGGTATCTATCGGACAGGCGTCCAGAATCTCCGGCGTATCTCCGGCAGATATCTCTGTGCTTCTTGTATATCTGGAACAGTACAGACGAAATGCATAAAGAAGGAGCAGATCAATGGCATATGATTTAACAATACTGGAAGAAGGCTGCCAGGAACTTGGCATCACTCTCGATGAAGTCCAGAAAAAGCAGTTTACAGATTTTTACGAATATCTTGTAGAAAAAAATAAAGTCATGAACCTGACCGGTATCACAGAATTTCAGGAAGTGCTGGTAAAGCACTTCCTGGACAGCCTTGCCTGCGTAAAAGCAGTGGATATGAGCAAGGTAAACAGGATCATGGATATCGGAACAGGTGCAGGTTTTCCGGGCGTTCCGCTCAAGATCGCGTTCCCGCATCTGGAAGCCTGCCTTCTGGATTCTCTCAAAAAAAGAGTGAACTTCCTTGAGGAAAATTTCCAGCTTCTGAAACTGGAAAATATCACTGCGATCCACGGCAGAGCCGAAGAATTTGCCAAAAACAAAGCATACCGCGAAACGTATGATCTCTGTGTTTCCCGTGCGGTATCCAATCTGGCAACTTTATCAGAATACTGCCTTCCATATGTGAAGACAGGCGGATTTTTTATTTCCTATAAATCAGGTACCGTACAGGAAGAAGTAGAGCAGGCACAGAAAGCAATCAAGATCCTCGGCGGCAGGATCCAGGATGTTGTCTATTTCCAGCTTCCGGATTCAGAGATCCAGCGCTCCCTCGTTGTGATCGAGAAGGTCAAAGCGACCCCGGGACGTTATCCACGCAAGGCAGGCACTCCTCTCAAAGAACCTTTGTCATAAATTATCCTGAATTTCTCAAATTCCTTTTCACAGAATCCTCACAGATTTATCCAATTTTTATCACAACTTTCTCATAGAATATTTCAAGGAGCGGATGTAAGATCCGCTCCGTAATAAAAGATGTTTCCAGGTATCCCCTATCTCTGTTTCGCCCGGAAGCATCTTCTGTTTGTAAAGAAAAGGAGGAGAAATTTGTGATTGAAGTAAACAATCTGGTCAAACGTTATGGCGACCATACAGCAGTTGACCACCTTTCTTTTAAGATAGAGAAGGGAAAAATCTACGGCTTTCTCGGGCCGAACGGAGCTGGTAAATCAACGACTATGAACATGATTACCGGTTATATAGCATCTACGGAAGGAACGGTAACCATTGACGGTCATGACATACTGGAAGAACCGGAACAGGCAAAGAAATGTATCGGTTATCTGCCGGAAATTCCGCCTCTTTATTTCGATATGACAGTGCTCGAATATATGAATTTCGCCGCTGATCTCAAAAAAATTCCAAAAAACGAAAAGAAATCCATGGTTGAAGAAGTCATGGAGATGGTCAAGATCTCAGATATGCGTAACCGCCTGATCAAAAATCTGTCCAAAGGTTACAGACAGAGAGTTGGACTTGCACAGGCGATCCTAGGATATCCGGAAGTTATCATCCTGGATGAGCCGACAGTAGGACTTGATCCGAAGCAGATCATAGAGATCCGCGATCTGATCAAGAGCCTTAAAAAGAAACATACCGTTATCCTGAGTTCTCATATTCTTTCTGAGGTAAGTGCAGTATGTGATTATGTATTGATCATTTCTCATGGCAAACTGGTTGCCAGCGATACGCCGGATAACCTGGGGAAACTCGCGCAGGGTTCCAACAATCTGTCACTTCTTGTCAAAGGAGATAAGGACAAGATCCGTATTCTGCTTGGAGAGATCGAGGGGATCAAGGAGATCGCGATCAACGCAGCCAAGGATCAGGAAGGCTGGGAAGTGAAACTTTCCACAGAAGAAAATACAGATATCCGTGAGGAAGTTTTCTTTAAGATGGCAGAACATCATTATCCGATCCTTGAAATGCAGTCCAAGAAAGTATCCCTCGAAGAGATCTTCCTGGAGCTGACCGAAGATGACAAGAAGAAAAAACCTGAGGAACCGGAGAAGGAGGGAGAAACGAAATGACAGCAGTATATAAGAGAGAGCTGAGAAGTTATCTCACATCTATGGTAGGATATTTGTTTATTTTCTTTATCCTGCTTCTTACAGGTATTTATTTTTCGGCCTATCAGCTGGCAGCAGCTTATCCGAAATTTGAATATACGTTAAGTGCGCTGAACTTTGTATTTCTGATCAGCGTTCCAATCCTGACCATGAGAGTTCTTGCAGAAGAACGGAAACAGAAGACAGACCAGCTGCTTCTGACAGCGCCGGTTTCTGTCGGCCAGATTGTTCTTGGTAAATATCTTGCACTGGTAACGATCTTTGCGATTCCGATGGTCATCATGTGCTTTTACCCACTTCTGATGTCAAAATTCGGAACAGTTTCTTTTGCAGGAGCCTATACAGGTATTCTGGGATTTTTTCTGCTTGGCTGTGCAAATCTTGCAATTGGTGTATTGGTATCTTCCCTGACTGAGAGTCAGGTTATTGCAGCAGTTCTTACTTTTGTATTTCTGTTTGCATTTTATATGATGAACGGAATTTCCTCATTCTTTTCAGAGGGAGCTCTGTCTACCTGCATTACATTTGGACTTCTGATCCTTGCGGCAGCTCTGATCATTTATACGATGATCAAGAATCTGCTGATCTCGGCAGCAGTATGTGTGATCGGAGAGATCATTCTTGCGATTATATATGTGGTAAATTCTTCTTTCTTCTCAGGCGGGATCCAGAAGGTTCTGAATATCGTTAACCTGAGCAGCCATTTTGATAACTTTGCCAATTCGATCTTTGACATCAAGGGAATCCTGTATTTCGTGTCAGTGATCGCAGTTTGTCTTTTCCTGACCGTACAGTCTATTGCGAAGAGACGTTGGAATTAAGGAGGCGAGAAAGATGAAACTGAAGGAAAAGTTTAACAAAAAAGACGGGCAGAACAAGAAAGAAAAGAAGCCGTTAAAGCAGAGGATTAAAGAATCCATGAATGGAAAATATCTGAAAAACGGTTCCTATAGTGTTGTGATCAGTGCGATTTTTATTGTGATCGTAATTGTGATCAATATGATCGTCGGATCTCTGCCATCCAAATATACAGAGTTTGATGTAAGCTCACAGAAGCTTTACAGTATCGGCGATGAGACGAAAGCTTATCTCAAGAAGCTGGACAAGGATATCACGATCTATCAGGTTGTCCAGAGTGGTTCTGAGGATGAGACATTAAAGAGACTTCTGGAAAAATATGCGGAAGAATCTTCGCATATTAAAGTTGAGACAAAAGACCCTGTTGTAAATCCGAAATTTACTTCTCAGTATACAAGTGATGATGTTTCTGCAAACAGCCTGATCGTTGTATGCGGTGACAGAAGCAAAGTCGTATCTTACGATACGATCTACCAGTCCTCCATGGACTATAACACTTACAGTTATACAACAACAGGATTCGACGGCGAAGGACAGATCGACAGCGCGATCTCTTATGTAACATCCGAAAATCTTCCGATCCTGTACACACTCGACGGACATGGAGAGAAGGAACTCGATTCTACCTTAAAAGAAGATATCGAGAAAGCGAATATCGATATCCAGTCCCTGAATCTTCTGACAGAAGAGAGCGTGCCGGATGATGCAGCCTGCCTGCTGATCAACGCACCGACAAGTGATATTTCCGAGACAGAAAAAGATGCGATCATCGAGTATCTGGAAAACGGCGGCAAGGCTATGATCTTCTCTGATTATACGGAAGAATCCATGACAAACTTTGACGCTGTACTTGCAAATTACGGCGTAGAGAGAACAGAGGGAATCGTGATTGAGGGAGATTCCCAGCATTACGCACAGATGCCATATTATCTGGTTCCGACAGTTAACAGCACAGATGCGATCACTGATTTTGCTTCCAAAGGTTATTATGTACTGATGCCTTACGCACAGGGCATCCAGAAAACAGATGATGTGAGAGATACGGTAACGATCAACAGTCTTCTTACTACATCTGACAGTGCATATTCCAAGGTGGATGTAAACAGTGGAAGCATTGAGGAAACAGATGACGATACCAAGGGACCATTTGACCTAGGCGTAAGCATCACAGAATCTCTGGATGATGACAAAGAAACACAGATCGTTTATTATGCTTCCTCCAATCTGATGGACAGCCAGATCAACCAGATGGTATCAGGTGGAAATGAGCAGATGATCATGGAATCCTTAAGCTGGATGTGCAGTTCCGATGAAACTTCTACGATTTCTGTTCCGGCAAAAGACCTCCAGGTTTCTTACCTGACTCTGACTGCCTATGATGCAAGTTTCTGGAAGATCATTATCATGGGTCTGATCCCGGTTGCATTTCTGGTGATTGGCTTCGGCGTATGGCTGAAAAGGAGAAAAGCATAATGAAAAAAAAGACAGTAAAACTTGTCTCTGCTGTAGTTGCACTTGGCGTGGTGTCCGGAGCTTATGTGGGCGTAAATTCTTATGTTTCTTCCCAGGAAAAGAAAGAATCTGAGGAAGAGGACACAAGCGTTGAACTGACCAGCCTGTCTACAGATGATATTACTTCGGTTGCATTCACAGCAGGACAGGACAATGTAGAATTTGACAAAAAAGACGACGCCTGGTCGGAAAAAAGCGATGCGGATTTCCCGGTGGATCAGGATACTGTAAATACTGCAGTGGGAGGGATCGCATCCCTCTCTGCTGCACAGGAAATCTCTGATGTGGAGGATTTAAGTGAATATGATCTGGATTCTCCACAGAATGAGATCAAACTTACGACAGATGACGGAGATACAGTACTTCAGATCGGTATGGAGAATGAATCCACCAGCCAGTATTATGTGAAGAAAAGCGATGATGACAAGAATGTATATCTGGTAGACAGCTCCGCAGTGGAGCCATTCATGGGAACTCTGTATGATTTTGCAGAGAGTGGAACTTTCCCGTCTGTGACTTCCTCAACGATCACAGAGGTCAAGGTTGACAAAGAAGACGGTTATGAACTGACCCAGGATCCGGACAATCTCTTCTGGAATATATCAGATGGCAAGACTTCAGAAAGGGCAGACACTGATAAAGCCGGAACAGTGACTTCAGCAATCGGTTCACTGTCATATGACAGCTTTGTGGATTACAACTGCACAGATGATTCCAAGTATGGATTTGACGATCCATATGCAGTGATCACAGCGAAGTATACAGAGGAAGAAGCAGTAGAAGATGATTCTGAGGATGCCGAAGATACATCGGAAAGCACAGATGAAACGGATACAGATTCTGAGACATCTTCCGAAGATGAAAGTACAACGGACGGTGACACAGAGGACGAAGCCGAGACAAAGACAGTCGACAAAGAAATCACCATCTACGTAGGTGATGAGACCGGCAGTGACCGTTACGTAAAAGTAAACGACAGCAAAGAAGTCTACACGATCACAGAGGATTCCCTGACAGATATCCTTGACAGTAAGGTTTCTGATTTCTACAGTCTTTCTGTAAATTATCTCTCCGTCAACAGCCTGGATTCCCTGGAAGTAAAAACTCCAGACGGCGACCATACAGTGACAGTAACACGAGAGACGACCAAAGACAGTGACGATGAAGACGCAGAGGAGACCACAACCGTTTCCTGCAAACTGGATGGAGCAGACCTGGATGATACAACATTCACAACTTTCTACAATAAACTCATCAACATGACTGCCCAGCAGCGTCTCACCGAAGACTATACCCCGGAAGGCGATCCTGCATACACCTTCGTATTCAAAGACACAGACGGCAACGAGACTACCGCAGAGTACTACGAATACGACACAAACTTCTATGCAGCAGTTGTCGGAGATAAGGTTTATCTGGTAAACAAGATGAACATTCGAGATATGGATGAGGCATATCAGAAAGTGATAAATCAGGATAAAGAAACTGATTCTGAAGAAGAATAAAAAGACAGCCCGGATTGATAGGAATACTATCAATCCGGGCTGTTTTTATGTCAGCACTTAACGAACATTACTGAAGGACCATTTGCTGAATGGACCATATACGTTCTTTCCACCTACGATTTTGTAGGCTCTTATTCTCATTCCAATTTTGTCGTAACTGGAAAAGCTTTCGCCGTAGCTGCTTTTTTTGGTAAATTTTGAATAGGTAAGGACATTTCCATATTCATATCCGCGAATCTGCACCTGATATCCGGCAGCACCTTTAATCTTATTCCATGTTGTTCCGTAAGTGACACCATTTCCACCGGTTGCACTGAGGTTTTTCCAGAAACGGACACCTGACTGAACCGGAGTACCCAGTCCATTATTGGAGACTGCCTTTCTGACACCCTGAATTCGGTTGCTGGCACTGCTGTAAACACGCTTCTTGCCATACTGGCGGAAGGCTCTTACAGAGTAGGTATATCTGGTACCTGTTTTGGCTTTTTTGTCCAGGTAGGCAAGGCTTCTGCTGCCCTTTACACCGCCGATACATTTGTTGTTTCGATAGATCACGTATCCGGAAGCATTCGAAATACGTGTCCAGTTAAGATACATACCACTGCTGGTACTTCTGGCAGTTTTTAATCGCGGGGCAGAAACCCTGACGGTGGCTTGTGAAGTAACCGGAACACAGAGAACCATCATACAGGCTGCGATAAGAACTGCGAATAACTTTCTGAAATTTTTCTTCTTCATAGTCATTCCTCCTTGATTTTGATAACTTCATTTTACCTTTTTTGATGTATTTCGACAATAACAAAATTTTTTGTAAAATCCCCTTGATATTCGTGGTCCCTTATGACCCGAGTTGTCCCTGACATAATCCGAGTTGTCTTTGACATAACCTCAGGTTGTCCCTGACATAAAAAAGTTCTACCCTGGTCAAAATTTCTCTTACAAGTGCTCTGGAACTAATTTTAGGCCGATGCTATCATATATATATCAGGAAAAACAAGAAAGGATGTAGTGACATGGGAGAAAAAACATACAGGAATTAAGAGAAGAATTCTACTTTGATCTGTTTGAGCGGATGTTTGAAAAAGACAGAGAAAAACTCCGTATTTATTACAGCAAAGAATGCCCGACAGTTTCTTTTGTGTATGAAACGAAGAAATGACAGAAGAAGAACTGGAAAAATATATTGTCAGGAAAGACGATGAAGTTACACGGATACTTTTTGCATACGAGATAAATGCTGAAGGAAATATGGAATGGCATAAAATAACCAAAGATATGGCTTCAAAATGGAAAAAAGACCTGAATGATGTAACAGAGCAGGCAGCTAATAACACAGACACATTTATTCCTACGTCAGCCTGGAATTGTAAAAAATATGAGGACTATAATTCCGCAGGAGATTTGTATTATTTTTTAAGAAGTATTGGGATTTTTCGTATGTCAGCTGACAGAGTAGTGCGTCTTGATATAAATCGGGTCATGCAGTAAAGATTATGCAGACTGTAATATGGGGGGCGGTAAAATGAGCCTGACTATAGATTTGGGGTTCCATTCAACAGAATGGATATCTATGAGTGAGGAATTTATCAGAAGCAAATTTTTTCGGGATGCAGGATGGGTAAGACTTCAAAAGAAAATCTTAAAAAACAAAGCAGGATATTTTTGGATGGAATACTATGTTTTGTTAAGTACACACCCAGGAGAAAACAATCGAAATCTGCGACCAGGGAAAAGCACTGTTGGAATTCCATGAACTTTTGCAGAAGTCAACAGACCTTCCAGAAAAATAGTAGAACAGGAGAAAAGCAATGGATACATCAGAACTTGCAAGACGAATGAAAAAATATGAGGCAGTACCCAAAAACGTATTAATGAGAAGAACACCTGTAATTATGAGGCTGGATGGCAGGGCATTTCACACTTTTACCAGAAATTTTGTGAAACCGTTTGATGAAGTTCTGATGAAAGCCATGCAGGATACCATGAAGTACCTGTGTGAAAATATTCAGGGATGTGTTCTTGGCTATACACAGTCGGATGAGATAACACTGGTTCTCACAGACTATAAAAAATTTACGTCAGAGTCCTGGTTTGATTATGAAGTGCAGAAAATGTGCAGCATTGCAGCAGGCATGGCGACTCTGGAATTTAACCGCAAAATGCAGATGTATTCCAGAACATATGCCGACACCGCATCAGATGAAAAAGAAGAAAAGCAGGCAGAAATCTATGCGAAAGCAGCCAGCAACGGCGCAATGTTTGACTGCCGCGTATTCAATCTACCAAAAGAAGAAGTGGCGAATAATCTTTACTGGCGTCAGCTGGATGCCATGAGAAACTCAATCCAGATGCTTGGACAGGCAAATTTCCGCCATAAAGAACTACAGCACAAAAACTGCCGCCAGATTAAAGAGATGTTACTGACACAGAAAGGACTTTCCTGGGATGACCTTCCTTCACAGTTTCAGAGAGGGAGCTGTTGTATCAAGGGAACTTATGATTTCGAAACCCTCTCTGTTGAACCGGGAACGGTGAGAATGCATTGGGTGATTGACAAGGATATCCCGGTTTTTAAAGATGAAGGAAGAGAGTATGTGAACAGCAGAGTGTATATTGGAGAGGGAAATGAATGAGTTTTATTATTATCAGAACTTATGGAGACGAATGGAAAAGGGATGTGAAAAACGACTGGGTTTTTGAATCAGATGAAGAAATAGACAGGGAATTTATGAATCTGGTCGAATCTGAATTCAGCGAAGAAGAACAATTTCTGCACCATCCGGAAGTCATAAAATATCTTGATATCTTTGGAATATATGAAAAAAGTCCTTATATATAGTGCGGAAGAGTGGCTTATTGGTCCATTGTTTAAGGACGAAGCTCCGGTAAGGGAAAGATTTGTGTGGGCATTTCCATCTTTATTAAAACTGGGATGTATTGCAGTGAAATATCCGAAGGCAAAAATTGTACTGGTAAATCAAAGAGCAGGAAATGATCCAGATAAAATCTATCATGTCCCGGAATACAAGGCATGTATGGTATATACATAATTGAACAGGCTTGTCTTGAATGACAGAAGAAATAGACGGTGTAAGGTATATTTTATTTTATGTTGTATAAAGCAGTGAAAATGGATTTGTTGAGGTCCTTCTTTCGTCGAAAATATTGCGATAATACGGAACTGGATGATATAATTGAGAAAAAGAATTTGGGGGAGGGTGCTTAAGTGACACAATATGAGAAAAAAAAGTTATTAAAAGCTTGGATAAAAAAAATTCCCAAAAAAGGAAAATCAGTAGTATTTGAGGGGAGTAAGATTCCAAATAAGAGTGAAATGCGTATTCATATATATCTTAGAGAGCCAGATATGAAAATATGTACAACACTTGTGGATGAGAAAACATATAAATTATTTCCGGAGAATGAGAATCTTGAGAAATGGTTTGTACAGACACCAGACCAAGCTGAAAAGTGTAGGCAGAAATTTCAGGGAATTTCTTCGAAGTCGAAGGAAGGTTATATGGGAAATGGAAGAAAAGCGACTGTTATAAAAAATGCAAAAGATTACGACATTGATGGGATAATTCGATATTTAGAAGATGAATGGGGAGCTGGTATAGAAATGAGTGAAGAAACTAAAAGTATTGATACAGGTAATACGGAATCTACAAAAGATCAAATCAAAAATTTAATCAAAAACGGTGCAACCCAAATCATCCTCACCGGTGCGCCAGGAACTGGGAAAACTCGTATGGCAAAAGAAATTGCAAAGCAGGGAGCGGAACTCACATGGGAAGAGAAAAAGGAAAAGGATGATTCTTGTCCACATTACAAACTCGTCCAGTTTCATCCATCCTACGATTATACAGACTTCGTAGAAGGACTCCGCCCAGTAGAGGAAGAGGGAAAGATGGTCTTCCGCAAAGTAGATGGCATTTTTAAAGAATTCTGTCGTAAAGTAGTAGATAAAGGTGAAAAAGATGAGAAATACTTCTTCCTGATTGATGAAATCAACCGAGCAGATTTATCAAAAGTTTTCGGAGAATTAATGTTCTGTCTGGAAACCGATAAACGTGGAAAAGACAATGCCATCCAGACACAGTATCAGAATCTCCCGACATATGACATAAAAGGAAAAAAGTACTACGGAGAAGATGAATCAGAAGATGTTTTCAAAGACGGTTTCTATATCCCGAAAAATGTAATCATTATCGGAACCATGAATGACATTGATCGTTCCGTAGAAAGCATGGATTTTGCACTCCGCCGTAGATTTATCTGGAAAGAAATCGATGTCGATGAGGTCCTGTTAAAAGACTCTTTAACAGAGATTATTAATTTACACTACAAACAAATAGCACAAGAAGCGAAGCCGGAAGAAGTCGCTAAAAAACTCGCAGAGCATATTATGAATTTAAATAGTACGTTGGATGATAAAAGGTATAATTTAGGTAAGCACTATTACATCAGTCAGGGACAGTTTGCTAATTTGCCGAAAAATATAATTGACGATGCAGTTCAGGCTGGAAATAATGATGCGGAATCTGAAAAAGCAGAAGCAATCGCGACATCATTGTTGAAAGCTGTATGGAAACTGCGCCTGGAATCCCTTTTATACGAATATATTCGCGGCGAGGGTAATGAAGACAGCTTTGTAGACTCTTGTTACAAAGCACTTTTAGCTCATGTAAGCTCTGAAAAAAAGTCAGAGGAAAATAGCGAATCATGAGCGAACTAATCACACTAAAAGACTACAGCGAATTACCGAACAACCTGCAATCCGATCCAGACGAAGCAGAAAAACTGCGGAACTGTCTGCTGAATCTTTCAGCCGATCAGGTTCTGTCCATTCCGGAGATGACCGAAACAGAGAAAGACTCTTTTCGTATTCTTACAAACTTCAACGGGAAATACTGGACACAGAACTATATAGGGCTTCTTCAGATTGAAGAAAAGAACGTTTTTATCGGCAGCAGGTTTGATGACGAGTCTTTTTTCTTTACGCAGTACATACTCGACCGAGCACTGGGAATGAACATAAATATCCTCCAGAATATGGATCCGGGAGTAGGCAGCGGCGACATTCTGGAGCAGCTTCTGGCGTTTGTATTTGCGGCACAGATTGAACGTGCATATCGAAAAGGTCTGTATCGAAGATACCGCACCTACGAATGCAATGATTCCAAAGTAAAAGGTAAAATAGACATTACACGGCATATCCGTCTGAATCCGCTCAACAATGGCAAAATCGCGTATTCCTACAGAGAATATACGGCAGATAATGACGTAAACAAAATGATTTTTACGGCATATACATACCTTCAGAAACGACATCCGAATATCATGAAAAACCTCGAAAAAAAGAGAAAAACGGTTGGTGAATGTATCACGCAGTTCCGCAATATCATGCAGCCTGCATCCAGACAGGAAGCACAGAAACTTGTCCAGCGCGAGCGCAGAAAGATCACCCATTCCATATACCATGACTGGGAAGAAGTACGCAAGACAGCGATACTGATCCTGCGGCACATGGGGATTTTTGTTAGAGATGCACAGGCAGAAAAAACGATTCACGGCGTCCTAATTAATATGAACTGGGTATGGGAACAGTATCTGCAAAGCATTCTGGAAGATGAAATAAAAGGCAAAGGATATACTTTCCAGCCACAGGACGAAAAAAATATATTCATACGGAATAAAAATCCGCTGCACACATTAAAACCGGATCTGTGCATTTACAAAGATGAAAAATCTGCGCTGATCCTGGATGCGAAATATAAAAATGCCTGGAGTGATGCTGTCCAGAACAAAAATGGCAATTTTGATGAAAGAGTAAGAGAAGACTACTTTCAGATACTGGCATATATGTATCGGTTCAGATGTAACAAAGCAGGAATATTCTGCCCCTGTCCAGATAAAAATTCTTCTCACAGTGAATATGAATACTACGAATATGCAATAATGGATGAAAAAGACAGAGAAGAAAAAGACAGAGAAGAAGAAAACAGAGAAGAAGAGAAGTTTTATCTTCTGCCCCTGTATATACCGCACAGTCAAGAAAGTAAAAATAATAGCTTCAAATCCTTCAAAGAAGTAATGGAAGAAACAAACGAAAAAAAATTTAAAAACCAGGTAAAAAACATTCTGGGAATACATTGATATTTTTTTACCCATATGACCTGATTCCTCCCCGGAATATATGAAATCTGTCCTGATGCAAAAAAGTTTTACCCTGAAAAAACTTTTTTCTGCAAACCCTTGGACCTGTTTGTTGGCGAATGTTATACTTATAGCGAACAATAAAACAGAGTAGATTTCAAATGTTTGGGGAGGATTTTTTTATGAGAGAAGAATATTTAGCAGAAGAAATGAACGAGCGTGATGACTTATTTGAGGACATCCCGGACGACGAACTGGAAGAAGTGGAAAGAGAGGCAAGAGAGCTGCGCAGCTGGTTCGAAAATCCCGATATGTGGGTGGGAAAATCTGTCCATGATTACCTGGAAGACAGATGGAACGAAGAACCTGTCGCTATTGATGCCGAAGAAGACTACTGGAACGAAGAACCTGTCGAGGATGACGATATGGAAGACAGTTGGGATGAATCTTCCATCGCAGCTGATGATGAGGAAGACTACTGGGATGAAGAAGTTATTGAGGATAACGATATGGAAGACAATTGGGACGAATCCTCTGTCGCTGCTGAAGATGAGGACATTGATGATTCAGACGAGGATATCTTCACAGATGAGTTCGATTATGATGATGATTCCCTTTTGAATCTTATAAGCGAAGAGCCTGACGAATCCAATGAAGAGATGTTTGAAGAAGAGGATGATGAAACATTATGGAAATCTGACGAAGAGGATGTAGTCGAGATGGATCTGAATGATCCGGATGTGTTTGCATTTCTCTACGTGTTTTATATGGAACATGCAGATTGCATCTGATATAAGACGCAGGAAGGTGATGAAATATGATATATATAACGGGCGACTGCCACCAGGATTTTGAAAGATTCAATATAGATGTTTTTCCAGAACAAAAAGAAATGACCAAGGATGATTGTGTGATCATCTGTGGAGACTTTGGCGGTGTCTGGAACAGAAACGAAGAAAGCAGCAGAGAAGCAAAGCTCATGGACTGGCTGGAGAACAGACCATTTACAACATTATTTGTGGATGGGAATCACGAGAATTTTGATCGGCTTTATGCTTATCCGGTCGAAAAATGGCACGGGGGCAAGGTTCATAAGATACGGCCGTCCGTCATTCATCTGATGCGTGGACAGGTGTTTGAAATTGATGGGAAAAGCATATTTGCATTTGGCGGAGCCAGCAGCCATGATATTGCCGGAGGCATCCTTGAACCAGATGATCCCGATTTTAAGAAAAAGAAGAAGAAATTGGATCAGGGCTGGTATCCATACCGGGTAAATCATGTGAGCTGGTGGAAGCAGGAACTTCCATCCGAAGAAGAGATGCAGGAAGGAATCGAGAACCTGGCAGCACATGATAACAAAGTGGATTTTATTGTAACACATTGCTGTGCATCAAGTACGCAGAACTTACTTGGAGGCGGGTTGTACAAGACGGATATTCTTACAGAATATCACGAAAAAATCCGCCAAAATACAAGTTTTAAGAAATGGTTCTTCGGGCACTATCACGATAATCGAAATGTGAATATGGAAGAAATTCTGATCTATGAGCAGATGATCAGAATCTGGTAAGATCATGAAACAGGTTTACCAGTTTACAGAGATTGTAGCGGCACAGGCAGGTGCCGCCATAGCAGGGAGGAAAAATGTCTTTAAGAATACCTTTAAGATCAGAAAAACCAGGAAACGTACAAATATCCGAAAAAGAATTCTGGAGAGAGTCATGCGGGAAATCCTCTATGTCAATGAACGAAGACAGAGAATGGCCGGAAGACGATATGGACTGGTCATTTAAAATTCAAGATGAAAAGCAACTGGAACAATGCCTGCAAATGAAAACAGACGATATACACTGGGATATCTTTAAAGACGCATATGAGTGTCCAGGAGCAATAAAAGTAGAGGTCTGGTCATGGGAGACTTTAATGGGAGAAAGATCCTTCTTTTATGTGGAAAGACCACTGACGGCTGCGATTCTGTTAAACAATCAGGCTGAAACTGAAAAATTTGTGGAAGAACAGCCAGTCACAATGAGTCCGGGACTGGAAAGTGCGATTGCTTTTCTGAACGAAGAACGTACTGAGAAATTTATAAAAGAATATGGAGAACTGGCATCACAGGTGCGGTTATCTGCCATTTATGAGGCTCAGAATACCACCCTGCTGAAATATTACATAAAAACACACCGTAGCCGGGATCTACAGGAACTGAGAACTTATCTGGAATGGTTGAATAACAGGAGAAAAGACAAAAAAAGCATAGAACGAAAGCTGTACGAATGGAACGCATATAACGAGAACGAAAATTTCTGGTTTTTTAAATTATTTGTTCGAACCTTTGAAATAGAAAGAGAGCCAGACATAATAATCATAAGGGATATTCAGCGACGACTTCTGGACTATCTGAGCAGAACGATAATGGCAGAAGGTGAGATGCGTGAAATCTTTTGGACAAACCTGAACTGGGATGATCTGGATGATATGACAGAATCTAAATTTATAAATTGTGTCCGATGTTTCATGTTGTTGACAAAGAAATATGGACCGCTTGATATCACAGATGAAGTACAGGATATCATATCAGGTGAGATCGTTGCACTGGATATGATAAGATTAAAATCTGGCATAAGAAAAAACTTCGTGAAGCTGAATCAGTATGAAGTAAAGATGCCAAAGGATAATGCAAAGGCTGGAATCATGCGTGGGAAATGGCTGAAACGCCTGATGCAATATGCAGTTTCGGAAACACTGTGGGAGAAAACCGATCCGGTCACAGAGTGGATCATATAGAGAGATGACTGGAAACTTGTAAAACGCGCAATCAGACAAAAATATATTGGGAAGGAAAATGCAGACAAACTTCTGGAGTATGCAACCACTGTGGAAAATACAGAAACAGATCCACGAATTGTTCAGTTGCTGCTGGCAGAAAGATAAGATACAAACAGCTTTTGCACAGGGAACCCGAAAATTAATAAATACTATTCAAAAAGAAAGGAACAGGTTACTGAGAAGTAATATCAGCTACAGACCATATGCAAACGTAGATTATGAAAAAATTTATAAAAAAGTAGTAGAAATGGATCCGTCCATGGAAGAATTCATAGACGAAGTAAGAGAAATCGAACTTCCGGAAGATGAGGAAATACAGCAGTTGGAAGCCGGGCTGAGAAAAAAGGACAAAAAAGCAACGGAAAGGCTTATAGAACTGTATACGAGATATGCGGTAAGACTGGGTTTACAAAGAGCGGAAGAGAACGAAATGAATATCATAGATGCAATTTCGGAAGCGCATATAGGGCTTGTTGTGGCAGCAAATAACTACAATATTGACAGATGCGGTATATTTGAGGAATATGCACACACTTATATCATAAGCAGATTTGACAGAAATCAGGAAACAACAAGGAAGACAATGCATTATCCACCTGATCACAAAAGAAATTACTTTAAAGTATACCGTAAACTGAGAGATAATGGATATAAACCTGGAAATCTTAAAGAATCAGAGAAGAAGGAAGCATTTGAACTTCTTCGGAAGGAAACGAATCTGTTAGCGGAAGCGATAGAAATTGCTATGGATGCAATGATTCCGGAAGAATCCATGGAGCAGTATTTTGCAGAAAACTACATAGAAGAAAGCAATTGCTATACAAATGACGTGCCAGAAGAATTCATTACAGAAATGGAAGAAGTAGAGAAAGAAATAGACATTCATAAAGCTGCTGAGGCACTGGATCAGGTGATGGATACACTGGCTCCGAGAGAAAAAGAAATCCTCAGGCTGAGATATGGGCTGACAGATGGAAAAGAATATACACTGGAGGAAGTTAGCCAGAAATTTGGCGTAACCAGAGAACGTATAAGGCAGATTGAAGCGAAAGCATTACGCAAACTGCGTCATCCAGTCAGAGGCAGAATTTTACATAAGTATATAGAATAAAAGAAAGACGACAAGAGTTGGTTAACAGACAGGAGCAAAAATGGGCTTAAAATTCTCTGGAACAAACTATGAAGATCAGAATGGAAAGAAAAGCGGAAGGAAAAAAATAAAAAGAAGATTGTATGTACGGAAAAAGGATAATTATACAGAAGATTTTCGATTTTTCAAAATATTTCTGCGTATATACTGGATGAGAGAGTCTGGATAAGCTTCGGGAAGAAAGCAATCCGAGAATTATCGATTTACTGGTGGCACAAAAGAATGCGAGGTGATAAAATAAAGCTGATTTTATCACAAGCGAGGAATAAAAAATGTTATATTTTGTAAATGATTATTCAGAGGGTGCCCACGAAAAAGTTCTTCAGCACCTGATTGACACCAATATGGAACAGCTTACCGGATACGGAATGGATCATTACTGTGATGCTGCCAAAGAGAAGATTAAGAAAGCATGTGGCTGTGAGGACGTAGAAGTCTTTCTGTTGACCGGTGGAACACAGACCAACCAGATTGTCATTGACACACTTTTACAGCCATATGAGGGCGTTGTAGCGGCTCAGACGGGACATGTCAGTACACACGAGGCCGGTGCGATCGAATTTACCGGTCACAAAGTCCTGGAACTTCCACAGACAGATGGTAAGATCTGTGCGGCAGACCTCCGTGAACTGGCAGAGAGATTTTATGGAGATGAGAACCATGAGCATATGGTTTTTCCGGGAATGGTCTATATCTCACATCCGACAGAATATGGAACCCTGTATTTCAGAAAAGAACTGGAAGAACTGTCAGCCGTATGCAGGGAGTACAAAATGCCTCTGTACCTGGATGGTGCAAGACTGATCTACGGAATTGCATCTACAGAGACCGATGTGACATTACAGGACATTGCAAAACTCTGTGATGTATTTTATATCGGTGGAACCAAGGCAGGCACACTTTGTGGCGAGGCAGTTGTATTTACAGGAGACAGCATGCCGAAGCATTTTCTTACAAGAGTAAAGCAGCATGGAGCACTGCTTGCCAAAGGAAGACTTGTGGGCGTACAGTTTGATGCACTTTTTACAGATGATCTGTATAAAGAAATCGGCAAAAATGCCATTGAAACGGCAGCAGTTTTGAAAAAGGGATTACAGGAAAAAGGCTATAAATTCCTGCTGGATTCCCCAACTAACCAGCAGTTTATCATCCTTGAAGACTCCAAGATGGAAGAACTTCGAAAAGAAGTCCAGTTCAGCTTTTGGGAAAAGGCTGACGATACACATACCATAGTCAGATTTGCCACAAGCTGGGCAACCAGAATGGAAGATGTACAGAAACTTCTTTCCCTGTTATAATTGTAAAACGAATTCATTTGTCGTATAATAAGGCTACTCAGACATGAACAGGGAGGTAAAACATGAATAAACACGGTAAACGACTGATAACTCTCGCAGCACTGGCAACGACAACAACTGTCATAATCCATATCGCAAACAAAGTAGTTGCAGCATCAGCAGGTCTGAAGGAAATGCTTGATACAAATGGAAAGAATTACTATCACTGGCGTTTCGGTGATATCTACTATACGAAAAAGGGCAAGGGAAGCCCGATTCTTCTGATCCATGACATGCTTCCGGGAGGCTCCGGATATGAATGGAACAAGATAGAGGATGATCTTGCACTGGAACATACCGTGTACAGCATAGACCTTCCGGGATGCGGACGCTCTGAGAAACCAGGCATGACATATACCAACTTTGTATATGTCCAGAGCATCTGCGATTTCATCAAGAACGTAATTGGAGAGAAGACAGATGTGATCGTCAGCGGTTACTCAGGTTCCTTCGTCATCATGGCATGCCGCAACGAAGGAAAACTGTTCAACAAGATCATGATGGTCAATCCGGTCAATCCGGGAGCCCTAAAACAGATGCCGACGAAGAGAGACAAACTTTTCCGCAAGTGTCTGGAAGTCCCGGTATTTGGAACACTGGTTTACCATATGGTCGTATCCAGAACAGCCATCAATAATGAATTCATCGAGAACTTTGCCTTTGACCCATTCCATCCACTGCGTGATCTGCAGGATGCTTATTATGAGGCTGCACACAAGGGTGGCTGCTATGCCAAGAATGTATATGCAAACAAAGTAGCAAAATACATGAACATCGACATCACCCGTGCACTCAAGGAGATCGACAACAGCCTTTATATTGTGGAAGGCGAAGCCGAGAATAACGGCACAGCAACTATAGAAGCATACCAGAGCATCAACCCATCCGTGGAAGCAGTAACTCTCAAGGAAACCAAACACTTCCCACAGGTAGAAGACCCGGAACATTTTCTGGAACAGGTTGGAATTTTCTTTTAACGGATAAGAAATATAATGAAAAGCCCCGTAACCGTCTGAACAGTTAAATGTGTTCAGAGCAGGATACGGGGTTTTCTTTGTGAGATAAAAAATAAAAAGCTCAACGCTGCTGTTTGTATTTCGAAGCAGCCAGGATCATAAATACAAAAGCAACAACAAACATGGCTTCAATTCCCATAGACTTCCAGATTTCCGCGGCAGCAGATGCCGGCAGGATTTTGTATTGGGACAGAGTTTCGTTTACAGATTCATACCAGTAGACCGGAAGGAACTGTGCAACTTTGAGCACGCCTTTGTTCATGACGTTCATTGGAACAAAGGTTCCGCACAGAAAGCACATTCCCAGTGACAGCAGGTTGGAAACTCCGCTGAGCATATTGCTGTTTTTGATAAAAAGCCCGACCAGATAGGAGAGTGAAAGGGCAATACCAAGCATCAGTGCCGTATTCAGAATATAGTATCCGATCAGAGGAGAAGTAAGGAACTCCTTATCAAAAAGGACACAGACACCTGCGACTGAGATCAGCCAGAGTACAGCTCCGAGCATAAACATTGCGAGCAGTCCTTCCATATTCTGACGACGCAGCGAGACTGCTGAGGCGCGCATTCGTTTCAGGATATCTTCTTTCTGAAAAGCCAGGAGAACATACCCCATGGAATAACTGAGCACAGCAAGAAACAGATAAGGAACATAGCGGAAATAGTAAATATAAGGTGGTGTTTCAAGATTATTTTCCGTACCTTTGTACATAGTTACTTCCGAGGCAGGCAATTCCATGGATGCATCCATGGCTTCCTTAAGGGAAAAACCTGCGGCTGTATAAGTACATATGGAATTGATCCATGTACTGATCTGCTGATCTACGTAAAAAGAGGTATAAGAACCAGGGACTTTGGTGACGGAGAGAGGTTCTTCCTCTTCAATACATGTCTGGTAAAAATTTTCCGGGATCTGCACGATATAAGATGTATTTCTGTAAAAAAGTTCCTCCTGCATAACGGATGGTTCACTGGAGATTTCAGATACATTATGGATAGTACTGAGGTATCTGATAAGACCCCGGGAAAGTTCGCTCTGATCTCTGTCTGCGACGGCAACATTGATCCGTGTCTTTTCAAAAGTACCGAGATGCTCTTTGCGGGCAGAAGCCTGAAGTGCGATGGCAATTGCAAAAAAGATCACCAGATATATCAGAAGCATTCCGAGATTTTTCTTTAAAATTTTTAAGTATCCTTTAAATACTGTCATAACGTTCCCTCCGGATAAGCAAGAATGAAGCAAGAACAAGCGCGGCACTCATGATGATCAGTGTGATCAGATTTCTGTAATAGCGTGAGGCATCGTCATATACATTAATACAGTAAAGAGCATCGGAGATCAGTGCAGCAGGATTGAACCTGTTGATGATCGGAGCGTGTTTTTCTACGGTGTCTTTCATAGAGCCGTTCATAAGTCCTGACAAAAAACAGCAGGACATGGAGATTGCGAGCATGATTCCGATCTTGATGCCTTCATTCAGTCTGCTAAGACTTCCGATAAACAATCCCATAGATACACCGATCAGGCTTCCGAACAGAGAAATAATCAACATTTTGCCGAACTGTCCCTGAAAATCTAGGTTCAGGATATTTCGCAGATACAGAAGCAGAACGATCACATCTGCGTACCCCAGCAGAAAAGAGGCAATCTGTTCTGAAAGGATCAGTTTCAGCTTGTGGGTAGGCGTGATGCAGCGACGTGCCGCCAGAGCCGTTAAATTGGCCTGTAAAGTGATCACAGAGCCAAAGCCGATAAAACATCCATAAAGACATCCCATTGCGACCAGAGCGTAAAAAAACTGCGAATTCCCATCTATTGTTTTGCCGCCGAGAGAGACTTCCCGGACAAGGTCTTTTGTATCTGACATCTGCCGGAGAGCGGAGAGAAGTCCGGAAGGATGTTTTTTCAGGATGGTCTGCAGCGTATGCAGATTGTTTTCATAACTTTCCAGGACGGACTGTAGAATGCTCTCAGGAATTCCCTGTCCATTGAGTGTAAGGCCTGGGATAGCCTGTTCATAGTAGATGCCGGAGATCTTTTTCTGACTTAATGCGTCAAGCGCATCCTTTTCACTCATTTCATGAAGAGCGATCAGTTCAGAATCTCCGCTTTGAACCTGATCAAGGAAAAAAACAAATACAGGATTGGCAGACTCTTTTACAAGCGCGACCTGCACGGTTTCAAAGTCCGCATCATTCAGATTTCCAAAGGCAAAAAAGAAAAAAGTAGCCATGATCAGCGGAAAAACAAGCGGCCAGAAGACCATATTAAAATTTCGCAGCTTGATCAGAAGATTATATTTTATTAAATGCAGCATAGAAAAGATCCTTTCTTAAAAATATACATAATAATGCATAATTATACATCAATCACGAAGCTGTTTTCCCGTTATTTCAAGAAATACATCATTCAGTGTAGGAAGTTCAGAGAAAACCCTGCCAAATGTGAGATTCTGGCTCTGGAGGTAATTCAGAATCCGGATCAGGTTATGCTGTGCACCGGTGCAGCGGAGAGTGAGGATCTGATCTTCGTAATGTACATCAAATACATGAGGAAGATTTCGGATATCTTGAAGCTGATTTTCTGTCAACAGAAGAGCTTCAACGGTGATCGTTTCCCCTGTCTTGATCATTTTCTTTAATTCTTCTGTAGTTCCGGATGCGATGACGCGCCCGTGATCCATGATCGCAATCCGTGTGCAGATCTGTTCAACTTCTTCCATGTAGTGTGAAGTATAGATGATCGTGGAACCCTGTCGGTTGAGCTCCTGGATCCCTTCCAGAATCTTATTGCGACTTTGCGGATCTACGGCGACAGTTGGCTCATCGAGGATGATAAGTCGTGGTTTGTGAGCAATCCCGCAGGCAATATTGAGCCTTCGAAGGAGCCCGCCGGAAAGCTTCTTTGGGCGTACTTTACAGTAATCTTCCAGTCCGGCAAACCGGATTGCTTCTTCTACAAGTTCCCTGCGGCGTTTTTTATCGTGTATGTACAGACCGCAGAAATAATCAATATTTTCGTATACGGTTAGTTCATCAAAAACAGCGACATTCTGCAATACGATACCAATCTGCTGCTTGACTTCGTAGTTGTCAGGCGTCATTTTCTGCCCGAAGATCTCGATGTCACCCTTATCATATTTCAGCAGAGAAAGGAGACAGTTGATAGCAGTTGTTTTGCCGGAACCGTTCGGACCGAGAAGACCGAAGATCTCTCCTTCTTTGATATCCAGATTCAGATGATTCAGAGCGACCAGATCTCCATATCGTTTTACAAGATTTTCTATATGAATCATAATAGTTCCTCCGGTTTCATATAATTTGAGGTTATGAAATGATTATAAAAGAAATCAGAAAGAATACCAAGTGTGCGATGTCATCAAAGAGACGTGACATTTGTCACTTTGTATGGGGCAGGGGAATATATTATAATGATCTTGAACGATTTTACTTATCAATAAATAGTAAGGAGCTGTGTGATGAGGTATTTTCGAGATACAGGAATACTTTTTCTGGGAGGAATCCTGCCATTATGTACACTCGGCTTGAACAGAGGGCTGGTACTGGCAACGCTGGAAGCAGTGATATTAATATGTGGCAGCTATTTCTTTGACAGGAAATATACCAAAATCTTATTATGGAGTATATTCACGGCATCATTTTTGACAATGCCGGAAATAAGATTGTTCTGTCCCGTATTGATCTACATTCTTGCAAGAGAACAGGAGCCGGTGCTGATACTTTCAGGAGGGCTTTTAGGAACATTGATACTGGCAAAAAATGGAAAATCTATACCAATAATGACAATTGTATTGCTGCTTGGTGAGATCATAGCGTGGATCCTGGCAACCGATGCAGAAAAGTACAATAAAATGTACTTTAAAATAAGAAGAATAAAAGATGACAGCGAAGAACGTACCCTGCTTCTTGCAGAAAAAAATAAAGCATTGCAGGAAAAACAAAATTATGAAATTTATGCGGCGACACTTCGTGAAAGAAACCGAATTGCCCGCGAAATCCATGATAATGTAGGACATTTGCTTTCAAGAACGATATTATTAACCGGTGCGGCAAAGACCGTAAATCAGGACAAGAATATGGAAAGTCTGTTGGAAGGACTGGACACATCACTGAATTCTGCTATGAACAGTATACGTTCAAGCGTACATAATCTTCATGATGAATCTGAAACTCTCAGAGAGATAACAGAGGGAATTATAAAGGACTTTGAAAATTGCACGATGGAATACGATATGTCCGAAATAATACCCAATGAAATCAAATACTGCTTTGCGTCAATTATAAAAGAAGCACTGTCGAATGTTATAAAACACAGTAATGCGACAGCTGTAAAAATAGTACTCAGAGAACATCCGGCATTGTATCAGCTTTGTATCGAAGATAATGGAAAAGGATATTCAGAAAAGGAAGCAGACAGCAAAGGAATAGGATTAAAAAATATGCAGGAACGGGTGACATCACTTGGAGGAACCTTGCAGATCAATGGAAAAAATGGATTTCGGATATTTGCCGTAATTCCAAAACAACAGGATTAGAACAGTAAAAATGAGGATAAAATTAAGATGAAGATAGTAATTGTAGATGATGATTGTCTGGTTACAGAAGCGTTGAAGACGATCTTACAGATCAATGGGGACGTTGAAGTGGCTGCAACTGGAATCGATGGAGAGGATGCGTGCAGACTGTACAGACAGTATTGCCCGGATGTACTGCTGATGGACATTCGGATGAAAGGAATGAACGGATTGGAGGCTTCTGAACATATTCTGCAGGAGTATCCGGAGGCAAAAATCCTGCTTTTGACGACATTTCTGGATGATGAATATATAGTAAAAGCACTTCGGTTAGGGGCAAAAGGATACCTTTTAAAACAGGATTATGCCAGTATTCTTCCTGCGCTGCAGGCGGTAAATTTAGGGCAGACGGTTTTTGGAAAAGAAATTGTATCTAAAATACCAGATCTGATCAGGAAGGAAGAAAAGTTCGATTACAGCAGTTATGGGATCAACGAACGGGAACAGGAGATTATCCGTCTGATCGCTGATGGATACAGCAACAGAGAAATTGCGGCAGAGTTGTTTTTGAGCGAAGGAACTATCCGAAATTATCTGAGTGCCATATTAGATAAACTACAATTAAGGGACAGGACTCAGGTGGCGGTGTTTTATTATCAACACAGGTGAATAATTATTAAAAAAATATACAATTATGTGGAAAAAGGTGCCAGAGAGGAGGCATATACAGGGAAAAAAGCGTGTGATGAAGCAGATAGAAGGGAAAAATGGGAAGATGAAAGAAGATATCAGGCATTAGGGAAAAGGAAAGAAAAAAGACAAATGTATTTAATAGAAAGACATATGAGGCGACGCTTCTTAATGAATCAATATTATGTAAACTAAAAGATGCCGACAAAGCTCATTCGTGATGCACTTTACCAGGACTGTTCAAAATAGATGAAACAGAAATGATTAATATTGTATGTTTCACGCTTATAAAATGTTTCACGTGAAACATTGACGGACGCGCTGTAAGATAGATGATATAGAAAGATATATTTGTAAACTTGTAAATTATAAACAATTCGTTGATGAAAATTTCCCTAAATTTTAATGTTTCACGTGAAACATTATGTGGAACATTAAAGGCAAAAGTGCTATAATTGATAGGTCGTAAATGATTTTGAAAGGAGGGTGAACTTTGGGAAGAATTATAGCAGTAGCCAACCAGAAAGGCGGTGTTGGTAAGTCTACAACAGCAATTAACCTTTCTGCATGCCTTGCTGAAAAAGGGAAAAAAGTTCTGGCAATTGACATAGATCCGCAGGGAAACACAACCAGTGGGCTAGGCGTTGATAAAAATGGCGTAGAAAATACGCTTTATGAATTGCTTCTTGGAGAAGCTGACATTAAAAAAACAGTTATAAAAGATGTAGTGGAAAATCTTGATTTAATTCCATCCAATATAAATTTATCCGGAGCAGAAATCGAATTGATTGGTGTGGACGATAAAGAGTATATTTTAAAGGGAATTACGGATAAACTTCGAAGAAAATATGATTATATTATCTTGGATTGTCCGCCGTCTTTGAATATGCTGACAATCAATGCATTAACAGCTGCAACTTCTGTCCTTGTTCCAATACAGTGTGAGTATTATGCTTTGGAAGGCCTTTCTCAGCTGATACATACGATTGATCTTGTAAAAGACAGATTAAATAAGAAACTTGCAATGGAAGGCGTTGTATTTACCATGTATGATGCCAGAACAAATCTTTCTTTACAGGTAGTCGAGAATGTAAAGGATAATCTTCAACAGAATATTTATAAGACCATTATTCCGAGAAATGTAAGACTTGCAGAAGCACCAAGTTACGGACAGCCTATCAATATATATGATTCAAGATCTGCCGGTGCAGAAGCTTATCGTCTTTTAGCTGAAGAAGTTATTAACAGGGAGGATAAATAATGGCAGGAAAAAAATCAGGACTTGGAAGAGGTCTGGATGCACTTTTTCCGGAAAAGGTTTCACAGGAAAAACCTAAAACTGTAAGAAGTTCTAAGCCAAAGACAAATACAGCAAGTACGAAATCAACAACAGAACAGTCCGTTGTAAAGGGTGAAACGATTGTAAAAATTTCAAAAGTAGAGCCGAATCGTGAACAGCCACGCAAGAAATTTGATGAAGATGCACTCCTTGAGCTGTCTGAATCTATCAAGATGTATGGCGTTCTGCAGCCGCTTCTCGTATCTGACAAGAAGGACTATTATGAAATTGTCGCAGGAGAACGGAGATGGCGTGCAGCAAAGATGGCTGGACTGAAAGAAATTCCGGTTGTCATCAAAGAATTTTCCGACCAGGAAATTGTGGAGATATCCCTGATAGAGAACATTCAGAGAGAAGACCTGAATCCTGTCGAGGAAGCAATGGCATATAAACGTCTGATTGATGAATTTAATCTGAAACAGGATGAAATCGCAGAGAGAGTATCCAAGAGCAGGACAGCTGTAACAAACTCTCTTCGTCTGTTGAAATTGGATCCGAGAGTACAGCAGATGATGGTGGATGAAATGATTTCAGCAGGACATGCGCGTGCATTGCTTGCTATCTCAGATGTAGAGAAACAGTATTCTGTAGCAATGCGGATTTTTGATGAGAAGCTCAGCGTAAGAGAGACAGAAAAGCTGGTAAAGACAATCTTAAACCCATCAAAGAAAAAAGAAACTTCGTCATCTGATTCGGCGGAAGATGCAATTTATGAAAGTCTTGAAGAAAAGATGAAGAATATTACCGGAACACGTGTATTTATTCACAGAAAGAAGAACAATAAGGGAAAGATAGAAATAGAATACTATTCAAGAGATGACCTTGAGAGAATTATAGATTTATTTGAATCTATCAGATAAAATAAAAGGGGTATGATATGAGTACAATTTTTGATAGTATTGGTATTGATCCTGGAATTGTTATCATTATTTTGCTTATTGTAGTTCTGGTATTGATTGCGTCTACAGTAAGCAGTAATATGAGATTGACTCGACTGGAGCGAAAATATAAAATGTTTATGAAAGGAAGCGATGCTCAGTCACTTGAGAAAACTTTCGTTCGTAAATTTGCACAGATCGATCATCTTTTTGAGGCAAAAGAGGATCATGAAAAGGCAATACGCACTCTGGCAAAACATTTCAAATTACTTTACAGCAAGTATGGTGTTGAAAAATACGATGCATTTGACGATGTTGGAGGAAAACTGAGTTTTGCACTGGCACTTCTTGACAGAGAAAACACAGGTCTGATTCTGAATGCAGTACACAGTCGCGATAACTGCTTCCTTTATTTAAAAGAGATTGTCAAGGGTGAATCTTATGTAATGCTTAGTCAGGAAGAGGTAGAAGCACTTCGCAAGGCAGTTAATTTTGGACTTGGTGAAGTAAATGAAGGCGAAACAACGAAAAAATAAAATGGATATAACCACTTATTTTCAGGAGGAGAAAAAATGTTAGACATTAAATTTGTGAGAGAAAATCCGGAAGTTGTAAAACAGAATATCAGAAACAAATTCCAGGACAGCAAACTGGAACTGGTAGACAAGGTTATCGAACTGGACAAAGAAAACCGTGAGATCAAGCAGGAAGTAGAAGCTCTCAGAGCAGAGAGAAACAAAATTTCCAAACAGATCGGCGCACTGATGGGTCAGGGCAAACGTGAAGAGGCAGAAGAGGTTAAGAAACAGGTTGCTGCATCTGGTGCAAGAATTGATGAGCTTTCTGCAAGAGAAAAAGAAGTAGAAGAAGAACTTCTCAAAAACATGATGGTTATCCCGAACATCATTGATCCATCTGTACCGATTGGTAAAGATGACAGTGAAAACGTAGAAATCGAGAAATTTGGTGAGCCGGTTGTTCCGGATTATGAAATTCCATATCACACAGATATTATGGAAAGCTTTGACGGAATCGATCTGGACAGCGCAAGACGTGTTGCAGGTAACGGATTCTATTATCTGATGGGAGATATCGCAAGACTTCATTCCGCAGTTATCGCATATGCGCGTGACTTCATGATCAACCGTGGATTTACTTACTGTGTACCGCCTTTCATGATCAGAAGCAACGTTGTAACAGGCGTTATGAGCTTCGCAGAGATGGATGCCATGATGTACAAGATCGAAGGTGAGGATCTGTATCTGATCGGAACAAGTGAGCATTCTATGATCGGTAAATTCATCGATCAGATCGTTCCGGAAGAAGAACTTCCAAAAACACTGACAAGTTATTCCCCATGCTTCCGTAAAGAAAAAGGAGCACACGGACTGGAAGAGAGAGGCGTTTACCGTATCCATCAGTTTGAAAAACAGGAAATGATCGTTGTCTGCAAACCAGAAGAAAGCCCGATGTGGTTTGACAAACTGTGGCAGAACACTGTTGATCTGTTCCGTTCTCTGGATATTCCGGTTCGTACACTGGAATGCTGCTCCGGTGATCTGGCAGACCTCAAGGTGAAATCTCTTGACGTAGAAGCATGGTCTCCAAGACAGAAGAAATACTTCGAAGTAGGAAGCTGCTCTAACTTAGGTGATGCACAGGCTCGTCGTCTGAGAATCCGTGTAAATGGAAAAGATGGCAAGAAATATCTTGCACACACACTGAACAACACTGTAGTAGCTCCTCCGAGAATGCTGATCGCATTCCTGGAAAATAACCTGAATGCTGACGGATCCGTAAATATTCCGGAAGCACTGCAGCCATACATGGGCGGCATGAAGAAAATTGAGAAAAAGACCCGCGCATAAGGATATGGAGGTGTACTTTTGCACAGCTATTTAAAAGCAGTCGGTTTTTCAGAAATAAAGAAACGTGCGGAGATGAAAGAAATCCTGCTGGATGTGATTCGAAACTACGATGAAAAAAACGTGGTTTCAGACCATCCGGACGGCACTTTTGCTGAATTCTCCAAAAGTTATGGATACGACTGCGGAATTACTGTTTGCGGTCAGTACGATGAAGATAACAGGTTTCACGTGGAATATTATTATCCTTTCTTTAAGGGAACCGGCATTACAACGAATGAACCGGTGACAGTAGAACGGCATGCAGACAAAGAATCTTTTGCAGGTGCCTGCGACGATCTGAGAATAGGAATTACACTGATCTTTTATCTGCAGAATGGTGCGAGATATATGCTCGAAAAAAGCAAAGGAAATGTTTTGAACAAACCATTGACTTTATCCGGCCTTGCAGATGAGGGACGTATTCTTCTTCCGGTCCTGAAAGATAAAGAAGCAGTAAAGGTCGAGAAGGAAACCAGTAAGAATCGTAGTTCACTGATTGCGGCAGCCAGAAATGGTGACGAGGAAGCGATGGAAAGTCTTACGATGGAAGACATGGATACATATTCCATGATCTCCCACAGGATCGTAAATGAAGATATTTTTACGATCGTGGATTCTTATTTCATGCCTCATGGAATCCAGTGTGATCAGTATGGAATTCTGGGAGAAATCCAGGAAATCCATCATACCCGCAATGAGGTGACAAATGAAGAACTCATTCAGATGACAGTAGAGAGCAATAACATGCAGTTCGATATCTGCATCAACAAAAAAGACCTCCTGGGTGAACCGGAGATTGGAAGACGCTTTCGAGGTAATATCTGGCTTCAGGGACAGATCCATTTCTGACAGATAAATAATATTAAAATACAGGCGGCAGATAAAGATAAAATTCTGCTGGAAGAACAGAAAGTCCCCACCCACTACTTTAATTGCGAAAGGCAATAAGCAGTGGGTGGGGACTTTCTTATTTATACTACTTAAGGAGGAAGATATATATATAAGTAGCGAAGCGGATTATGAATAGCCGCTTTGCTACAAAAAATGGGGTAGCCAACTGGTAGGCGGATTTATCTGTTAATGCTGTTGAATGGGAGAGCTTTCTGCATGATTTCGTTGAATTCCTTACGCGCTTTCTCGTGGTCACAGATTTCGATAATGTCAGTTTCAGGATCGTATTTTACATATAAAACTGCGTTCTCCAGGTCGGGAGCTTCTTCCAGATCATTTTCACGGTTATTGGTCTGTTTGATCAAGACGCTGAAGCTCTTATCAATAGGTTCTTTAAAAACTTTTTTGTCTACAAAGTGTTCTCTACTACGGGTGTATCTGGATGCCAGATAGCCTTATCCAGAATATCTGCGAAAGCGTCTTCACTTAAATCGGCAAAAGAATAAAATGTCTGATACTTCCATTCGCTGTTTGTTAACATTAGATTACAAATTCTGTACTCGCGGAATATTCTTCTGCTATAAAGGTTTTTCCATTTGCATATACCATTGTCTTTTCAAATTCCTGGAGAAAATTATACTGTTTGCGAAGTTCGCGAATTTCGTCCGCCTTTTTTGACCAGCTTTCTGAAGATTTTAATTTTGGGTCAGTAAGTGCCAAAATTTTATCCGTTTCCTCCAAAACATCTTTTAACCAGAATTGCGTATCTCTTAAAGGGAACAGTGCATTGCTTCTTCTGGAAGCAGATCTCCTGAAATCCTTTTGAGAATTCCATTTCCCTTATATACTATCCCCAGTTTATCAAGATATTCTTTTGTCTGTGGAAACTCAAAAGCTGCTTCCATTTCCGGCAGATTTTTCATAGCTGTTTCTTTATCGTATTTTTTGAGATTAGGCTCTGTACCTACAACAGTGTTGTTTCTGATGACATATATACTAAAGTATAACGTGATTTTGCTCCAGAGTATTGTATAGAAAAGTTTTGCTCAGGGATAAGTTTTTTCATCAGGGTAGAATGCACATATTACCAGGGACAACTCGGGTATATAACGACCAAGAAAGTCAAGGGAATTGTAAAAAAATTATAAATGATTTGATGCAAACTTGATAAAATAAAAGACTTGTTTTTTGGGAGAAGATATAGTACAATTTCATTTGTGAGATATTTGTCTTGTTAGTTTAATGGATAGAACGGGCGCCTCCTAAGAGAAAGCCGAGGCATTCCCCAAAGGGAAAAATGAAAAACAACTTTCAGTTCGAATCTATTCTGAAAAATGCTAAGGGTGAC
>JAFEHB010000149.1_pt1 | contig 72681 bp, 54 predicted proteins | sample 9267121 | NCBI WGS metagenome assembly JAFEHB01 (sample SAMN17103336, study PRJNA684904) | human gut metagenome | isolation source: diarrhea sample from child under the age of five | host: Homo sapiens | place: South Africa: Mafikeng, Mafikeng Provincial Hospital | collected 2019-09 | reverse complement strand
CCGCCAGCGTTCATCCTGAGCCAGGATCAAACTCTCTGATAAAATGTTTGATTCATTTACTCAAGACAACCGTTTGGCTATCTCTCGTTTTTACTGCTTTTGGTTTGTTTAAACCGTTCTTTAAATGTAAAGAAATTTTCGAGAATCGTATGTGTTTCACTGTTTAGTTATCAAGGTTTGTTGTGTCTGTCTCTCAGACAGCTCATTTATTTTATCTCATCTCAAATCGTTTGTCAAGTACTTTTTTCAACTTTTTTCAAACTCTTTTTTGATGAATCTCTGTCTCGCTGACAGCTTGTTTACTTTATCATGTCTGCAAGCATTTGTCAACAAGTTTTTTCATTTTTTTGAAAAATTTATTTTTTTCAAAAAAATAACGGAGAAGGAGGGATTTGAACCCTCGCGCCGCGTTAGCGACCTATACCCTTAGCAGGGGCACCTCTTCGGCCTCTTGAGTACTTCTCCAGACTCCGAACTTATAATTTCTTATTAAATTGGAGCGCATTTCTTCTGTGTTTCATCCGAAACGCATGGTTAATTATAGCTGAACGTACTATAATTTGTCAACACTTTTTTTATTTTTTTTACATTAATTTTATTCTACTATGATAGATATGGAATCGAACAAGAGATATACTGTAGTGCTAATGGCTTTACAGCCTTTAGATCCATTAGAAAAGGGGCTGTGAAATAACAGTCATCTACGCAAAAAGAGGACTTTTCGTTCATTTTAAAAGAAAAGTCCTTTTTAAAATTTCATATTCAAATCTTAAGGCACATTCTTATAATTCCTAAAATCAGCAAATGTACTGGATAAAAAAGATAATTAAACCACTTATTCTGTTTTCCACGTTCTCCATTATAAGTAAGTGTCAGGCCAAATCCAAGCAAAGCCCATGGTTCTTTGAACATGGAAAGATAGGAAAATGGAATCGCAAGTGCCTGTCGGTCATGAAAAATATAATAGAAATATCCAATCAGCACCGCATGGTGTTCATAATCTAATCCTAGATTCATTGCAGCAAAGCACAATACTGCCACAATGAGAAATGATACGAAATACCATAAAGCTTTCGGCAATGCTGCCATCTTTTCCTTGAGTACATCAATCAGCCAGATCATGGCAAGCACCAAGGCTAACGTAAACATAATATTGTTCCAGTTGGCTTCAAAAAATGTAGCTGTTGTACACATATCAAAAGGAATTTCTGATATTACTCCAAATACAAGAAGTGTAATTAAATACTTCCATTTATTTTTTGTGTGGAAATAGCCTTCCACGAGAAGGAAGATGAATATTGGAAATGCGATTCTTCCTAAAATATCAAAAAAGTCACTCAACCGATTCAATGCTCCTCCATCCAAATTCGGATAGATTAACGCTTTGTTTGTGTGATCGATAAGCATAGATAGAAAAGCAATGTATTTAAGCTGTGCCCCTGAAAATATTTTTATTCTTTCTTTTATATTGTTCATAAAAAATAGTCCTTTTTTTAATTTCTTCAATTACATTCACTTATTGGGTCATCTTTACCCACCCCACTGGATATGGCGAAAAGGAACCGTTGAATAGTAGGAAGCTAAGATTGTGATAACTCTATATTACTATAGTTGTTTTGAAAAAACTATATAAAAGAAGAGTTTATGAAGCATAAAGCTTTAAAGAAAATCGAAGGAGGAAAGTCCACTCAAAGAGTGAATATACAAAAATAAAAGATTAAGGTGCAGAAACTTTATCTGGAATTGTTGGAGAAATTGCAGTAGCATACAGGTTACTGTTCACTCCCGTGTCAATCACTTCGCTGATTGACACGGAGGATGCATGTTTTGGCTTGAATGCATCTCGCCCCATCGCCAAAGGCGATTTAAAATGGCGAGATGCGTTGCTGGTCGCACATCGTGTGAACAGTAACGCATACAGCGAAAACAGAGGCTGAAATGAAGAGCTGGATGCAAATGAAAGATATATTTTTTATCAGATCATCCAGAAATTATCTGTGCAGACAATCTTTCTGTATGTCTCAAACTTGAACCACTTATTATGGAACTCTGACTTATTATCAGTTGATTTAAACTCATCCAGGAACTGCTGGTAATCGGCATTGCTGCGGATTTCGAGGGCAAAGCCTCTCTCATCCACAACAGGAAGTCCCATAAAGGCATACTTGTCTAACGTAATAATATCCAGTACCTTTTTATCACGGATCAGAACAGCCGCATTATCCTCCAGAGAAACAATATCAAAATAGCCCGGATACTCAAAGCTGTCACCCTCAACAGGCACCACATCCCCTACATGATAAGTCTTAACCTCTTTATCCGCCTTGGAAAGCAGCGCATTCTCAAGGTTAAAATAAAACTCCTCAAAAACATAACCGCCAACCTTCACATCATCCTTCTGAAAATAAGGCTTCTCCCCCTCAGTATCAACCGATTCCACAACACCACATGCAGAAGTCATATGACTCACACGATCGATCAAGATCAGCTCACCAAGAGTCTTATTCTTCTTAAACTCATCCAGCACAACCTTATCAGAAAGTCCAATCTTGCACAAAGCAATCTCATTCTTCACAATCGTATCAGCAGGCAGATGCTCCCCGGTATTCACATCCGTCTTAAACTCGATACTTTTAACCACACCAGCAATCTTCTTCGTACCAAGCTTCACAAGATACTCCTTGCCCACTTCAAGCCTGGAATCATCCATCCATAGAAGAGTAGCCTCAAAGCCCTTTGCAACAGGAATCTCATTATTATTGGTAAGAACACATCCACGGCTTACATCAACCTCTTTATCCAGCTGGATCGTAACAGCCTGGCCGGCAACAGCCTCTTCACGATCGTCACTGCCCACCAGGATTGTCTTAACAGCCGCTGTCTCGTTGCTTGGGAGCGTTGTGATGATATCGCCTACATGAACCCGGCCACTCTCGATCTGGCCCTGGAAACCGCGAAATTCATGATTTGGACGAGAAACACGCTGAACAGGCAGATAAAATTCGCTGACATTCTCAGCCTCTGAAACATCCACAGTCTCAAGATGCTCCAGAAGAGCTTTCCCCGTATACCAGGGCATATTCGGAGACTTCTTCGTTACGTTATCACCCTCTGTAGCACTGACAGGAATGATCACAACATCCTGAAGCCCCAAGGTCTCAGAAAGCTCATTGATATCCTTTACGATCTCATTAAAACGACTCTCACTGTAATCAACAAGATCCATTTTGTTAACAGCAAATACAAAATGATGGATACCCATCAGAGCGCAGATACGTGCATGACGCCTTGTCTGGACCAGAACCCCCTGCTTCGCATCCACAAGAATAATGGAAAGCTGAGCAAAGGAAGCTCCAACCGCCATGTTCCTTGTATACTCCTCATGTCCGGGAGTATCCGCAACGATAAAGCTTCTTTTATCGGTTGTAAAATAACGATACGCAACATCAATGGTGATTCCCTGCTCACGTTCTGCCATCAGGCCATCCAGAAGAAGAGAATAATCAATGGCACCACCTCTGGAACCTACCTTGCTGTCCAGAAGAAGGGCTTTTTCCTGGTCCGCATATAAAAGCTTGGAATCATAAAGAATATGACCGATCAGTGTAGATTTTCCATCATCTACACTTCCGCAAGTGATAAATTTCAGTAATCCGCTCATCCTAGAAGTACCCCTCTCTCTTTCTTTTTTCCATGCTGGCAGCTCCGCCGTCGGAATCAATAACACGTGTGGTTCTCTCAGATTCCACAGAGCTTAAGGTCTCGTCAATGATCTCGTCCAGTGTCTCCGCGTCAGACTCGATACCACCTGTCAGAGGATAGCATCCGAGAGTACGGAAACGCACCTTTTTCATCTGCGGCTCCTCACCCGGGTTCAGGCGCATTCTGTCGTCATCCACCATGATAATGTTGCCGTCTCTGTATACAACCGGACGCTCTTTTGCAAAATAAAGAGGAACGATCGGGATATTTTCTCTCTTAATGTACTGCCAGATATCCGTCTCAGTCCAGTTGGAAATCGGGAAAACACGGATGCTTTCGCCTTTATTGATCTCCGTATTATAAAGCTTCCACATTTCCGGCCGCTGGTTCTTCGGATCCCAGGCCTGCTCTGCATTACGGAAGGAGAAGATACGCTCTTTTGCACGGCTTTTCTCCTCGTCACGACGACCGCCGCCAAAAGCAGCTGTGAAACCATATTTCTTAAGAGCCTGCTTCAGTGCTTGCGTTTTCATGATATCTGTGTATGCGGAGCCGCTGTCAAAAGGATTGATTCCCTGCTTCACACCATCCTGATTAATGTACTCAAGCATTTCGATTCCCAGATCCTTCGCGGTTTTGTCACGGAACTCAATCATCTCTTTAAATTTCCATGTCGTATTTACGTGAAGAAACGGGAATGGCGGTTTCTCCGGATAAAAAGCCTTCATTGCAAGATGAAGCATTACAGAACTGTCTTTTCCTATAGAATAAAGCATTACCGGCTTCTCGCACTCTGCTGCAACTTCACGGATGATATAAATTGCCTCTGCTTCCAGCTCATCCAAATGTGATAATCCACTCATATCTGATCTCATCCTCCTGTTCCGGCCGCCAGAACCGGCAGCACTTATCTTCTGGTCTAATATTTATTCGAATTCCGTCGATTCACATCGATCACGGATGTAGAACCGTCCGTTTTTGTAATGATCCAGTGAAGAATATCCCCTTCGCTTTTTACATTCATAATGCTTCCGTTGCCGCCGATATCTGCACCAAGGAAAAAGTCGATGGCACCAGCTTTACATTCCTTTACACAGGAAACGCAGCCCCAGCAGTTTTTCGGATATTTCATCACGGCTTTTTTGTCTTCCATGACGATCAGGGTTCCCGGACATACTTCACTGCATTTTCTGCAGCCAACACATTTTTTCTGATCAATTCGTATGCTCATATGTGTCCTCCTTTACAATGTCACGGAAAATCATCCTGATCTCGCCGTTTTCCAGTTTCGAATTTACATATTTATAAAATTTCTCATCTGTTTCCGGATGATCCAGATTTTCGTTAAAAGAATGCCATCTGGTCTCTTTGCGGTTTTTCAGATGAGCGATCAGTGAACGGCACACAATGAGACGCTCACGAAGTTCGTATGCAAACATCAGCTCATGCATATCTGCTGCCGCTGTTTTTTCGGCAAGAGCCTGAAGCTGAAGGATTTTTTCATCTGCAAGAGCAAGCTGCTTCTCATTAAACTGATAATTGGAAGCAATTCCTCCCGCATATTCATCCATGACTTTCTGCATGGCTTCTTCCAGCTCTTCCACGGAAAATGCCGGTGCGTCTTCATTCCGGAACTTTTCGTACCGAGAAAGAATTTCCCCTTCCTGGACCTTAATCTCTGTCTCAGTCTGAATATCTGCTTCCTTCAGAGTTCCGGCCTTAAACTGTTTCACCATATCCAATGCTGCAAGCTTTCCTTCTGCAAGAGCTCCTGTTACATATTTCTGCGGACATCCACCTGCAACATCACCAGCTGCATATAGCCCCTTTACCGTGGTTTCACGGCCTGTATTTACCCAGTAGCCGCTGGCTGTATGACCGCCTACGATATACGGCTCTGTTCCCTGGATCTCCACATCCTGCTCGCTGGGGTTCTTTCCGCTTTCGATCCATTTCAGAGTCTGGCTCGGCGCCATGTTGAGATAAGCCTTCAAAAGATCTTCATCCTGTTCCTTCGTGATCCCTGTAGTCTTCAGGTAACACGGGCCGTGGCCAAGCTGATTTTCCCGAACTGTTCCGTAAACTCTCTCGCTTGTGGTCAGTCCGTATTTTGTCTCATAGATCTCGCCAGCTGCATTGATCTGTTTTGCGCCGACGCCCTGTGCGATGGTTCCCGTAGGAGCAATGGTATCCTTGCAGCGAAGTGCGATAAAACGCATCTCAAAGGACGTCATCTCCGCACCTGCCAGGATTCCCATTGCATATCCGGCACCTGTGTTAAACGGCGGATACCACATCTTATGTCTGGAAAATCCCGGATTGTTTGGTTTATAAAGTCCGGCCGCTCCGCCTGTTGCAGCAAGAACTGCTTTTGCCCGGATAATGTATGCGGTCTCTTCCATAATAGAGAAACCAACCGCTCCGTAAACCTGTCCGTCTTTTACAAGAAGGTCTGTGATATTTACATAATTCAGAACGTCTACGTTCTCAGCTTTATGAACTGCATTAGCAAGAAGTGGTTTAAAATTTTCACCGTTGATCTTGATGTTACGGTTTCCTCTGGCTACATAATCACCATTTTCATCCTTCAGGATCACAAGCCCAAGCTTCTCCATTTTTGCGGTAACTTCGTTGAAATTCTCCGCTGCTGTAAGAAGAAGGTCCTGCCTTACGATCCCGGCGGCATCCTTTGTTGCATAATCTACATAATCCTGCGGCTTGCGGCCTTTTACAATGTAGGCATTGATTGCATTAACACCTGCTGCCAGACAGCCGCTTCGTCTGATATTTGCTTTTTCTGCGATCAGTACCCTGCCGGCTTTCTGTTCTGAGAGAACCAGCGCCGCATAGCAGCCTGCGGTACCTCCGCCTATGATCAGCACATCTGTTGTAATTTCCTTTGTGTTTAATCTGTTTTTCATACTCATCACTCTGTTATCTGAAGCTCATGTACAGTTACATTTTTCTCTTTATCTACGCCAAAAGCCTTCAACACCGGATTTTCTGCATCCATAAGGGAGAGGATCAGATATTCGATGTTCGGGTCAAATGCAAGTCGTTTATCTTCTTCGGAAGGCCTTGACGGAGACTCCGGATGAGAATGAAAGTTTCCGATCATCTGATATCCGTTCTGACGGATATCTTTGATCGCGCTCAGCTGTTCCTTCGGGTCCATGGAAAAGTGTTCGTTGCTTTCATCAATATTTGTCAGCAGATACACCTTCTCGATGGTTTTTACATCGTCCTCAATGGTCCCGCCCAGAAGGCCGCAGGACTCATTGGGAAGTCCTTTTCTGCAGTGGTCTAATATTTTCTCGTAATCTTCTTTTTTTAATTTCAGCATTTCTTCGCAGCCTCCAATGGGTTTCTATACTTATTTATACTGCCTGCACCAGCAGACACTTTTGCCTTCTATATTATCAGTGTTTCAGCTCACACACAGCCTGCTCATAATCGATCAGTTCTGTGATCGTCGGATCATCGCCGCATACCGGGCAATGATGATTCTTCGGAAGCTTCACGGTACGGAAGGTCATCTTCAGTGCATCGTAAGTGAGAAGTCTTCCTGTAAGAAGAGCACCCTGTCCGATGATGTACTTGATCGCTTCCATTGCCTGAAGGCTTCCGATCACGCCGCCCATGGCTCCAATCACGCCAGCCTGCTTACAGGTCGGTACGGCATCCTTTGGCGGCGGGCTCTGGAACGCACATCTGTAGCATGGGCCCTGTCCCGGAACATAAGTCATCAGCTGTCCCTGAAAACGGATGATCCCTGCATGTGAAAACGGTTTCTCAGCCATTACACAGGCATCGTTGATCAGGAATTTTGCAGGGAAATTGTCCGTTCCGTCCAGAATGAAATCGTAATCTTTGATCAGATCCATGATATTACTGGAATCTACAAAGGTATGATATGTATTTACAGTAACGTCCGGGTTGATTGCTTTCATGGTCTCAGCCGCAGACTCTACCTTCAGTTTGCCGACATCTGCAGTTGTGTGGATGACCTGTCTCTGAAGATTGGAAAGATCTACCTCATCTGCATCCGCGATTCCGATAGTTCCCACACCTGCTGCTGCAAGGTAAAGGGCTGCCGGTGATCCAAGTCCGCCGGCTCCGATGATCAGAACCTTGGCATTCAGAAGCTTTTTCTGACCTTTTACTCCGACCTCTTTCAGGATGATATGGCGAGAGTACCGCTCAAGCTGCTCATTTGTAAAAGCCATTATCTTGCACCTCCTCCCATGTAGTACAGGAACTCAACAACATCGCCATCCTTTACCTCTGTTTCCGGAACGTCTGCCTTGCTGATGAATTCATCGTTGATAGTTACGGTTACATACTCAGGACTTTCAATATCCTCTTTCTCAATAAGCTCTGTAAGCTTCAGTCCGTCTTCGTACTCTTTTTTATTTCCTGCAACTGTGATTGTCATTTCTCTGTTCTCCTATTCTTCAACTTTTCTTACGATCAGTGTATAAGTTCCGTCTTCATTGTCCTCGAGCTTCAGGATCTGATGTCCTTCTTCCTTCACGCTTCTCGGCACATTCTGTACCGGCTCGCCATCGTTCATTTTGATCGCCAGGATCTGTCCGTCATCCAGCTCCTCAAGTGCTACCTTTGCTTTTACAAAGGTTACCGGGCAGACCACATCGGTAATATCTACGGTATCATCAATCTTAATATCAGCCATTGTATGCTCCTTTCAAAACTTCCTGAAGTTTCTCAGCACCTACCCGGTCGATGGTAAATTTAAAACGCTCTCCCGGATTTGCATGATCATCAAAGAACTGGATCGCTGCATCGGTCACTCTGAAAAGCTGCTCCTCAGAGGTGATCAGCGGAAGGAATCCCTGTCCCTTGCTGATGTGATTTCCAAACGTTCCGCCAAAGGAAACGATAAATGCTTCGTTTACATCCCATGCATCCACAGGACAGGATTTTGCACATCTGCCGCAGTAGTTACATTTCTCTGTATCGATCACCAGCTTGTCATCCTCAAAGGAGATGGCGTTTTCTCTGCAGGCCTTTTCGCAGACACCACAGTGGATACATGCATCCTCTTTCCAGCTGACCTCAGCCGCTCCCTTGATCCCTACATCATTCTCCTCTGCCTTCAGACAGTTGTTCTGGCATCCGGTAACACCGAATTTGAATTTATGAGGAAGCTCTCTTCCGAAATATCTTTCATTTAATTTCACTGCAATGTCATAGCTGTTGATATTTCCGCTTGGACAGACAGCGTTGCCCTGGCAGGCTGTAACTGTACGGACTCTCGGTCCGCAGACACCAGGCTTGCATCCGCCTTTTGCAAGATCATCCTTTACATCATCAATATCATCTAATTTAATGAACGGGATCTCAACTCCCTGTCTGGAAGTAAGATGTACATATCCGTCACCGTATTTCTCGGCTACCTCTGCGATCTTCTTAAGGTTTTCTGCGGTAAGTGTACCGCCTACACAGGCAAGACGAAGAGAAAAATTATTTTTCTGCTTCTGTCTCATGAAACCACCTTTTTTTAATGTAGCGTAATCTACTTTTGCCATAACGAACTCTCCATTTCTCTGCTGGTGCAGCTCTTAGTACAGCGAAAATTAAGTTTCTGCTATATTGACGCAGGATGATTTCTTCATCTGCAAGGCGGAGGAATGAGGCGTAGCGGTGGCTACGACGATTGACGACAACGCAGCAGATGAAAAATCAGACAAGTCAATATGGCGGTTACTTAATATTCGCTGTACTAGATTTTATCGGTTATTTTCTATCGCTTGTTTGAAATCTTCTTTTAAATCTTCAATATCTTCAATTCCCACACTGATACGGATCAGATCCTCGAATACTCCGGACTGCAGCTTCTCTTCGTCGGAGATGTGTGCCGCGATGGTGGATTCCGGATGGATCACCAGGGTCTTCGTATCTCCGATATTGGAGATGATCAGCGGGATCTTCAATGAATTAATAATGGAAAAAGCCTTCTCCTTGCTTCCGGTTCTTACGGTTACGATAGCTCCGTAGCCATTCTTAAACTGCTTTTCCGCAATTTCGTGATAAGAGCTTTCTTCCAGTCCCGGATAATTTACTTCAATGTCATCACCCAGGCCCTGTAAAAATCTCGCAAGCTCCAGTGCATTATCACACTGTCTCTGCATTCGAAGTCCCAGAGTTTCCAGTCCCAGATTATTAAGGAAAGCATTCTGCGGAGCAAGACACGCGCCAGTGTTCCGGAAAAGTCCGTTTCTAAGCTTGGCAATGTATGCAAATGGTCCGAATTTCCGGTATGGAGCAAGTCCCGGATATCGGTCAGGGTCCCATTTCAGACCCTTACCACAGACAAGAATGCCGCTGATCGCATCACTGCTTCCATTAATATATTTGGAAGAGGAATGAACCACAATGTCAGCTCCAAGCTTCAGTGGCCGGATCAGATACGGTGTTGCCACGGTGTTGTCTACGATCAGCGGTACGTCATACTTATGTGCCACTTCTGCAACTGCCTGGATATCGGTAACGTCCAGCTTGGGGTTTCCGATAGTCTCCGCAAAAACAATTCTCGTCTTCTCTGTGATCTCTGCCTCAAAAGCTTCCGGCTTATTCTCTTTCACATATTTTACGGAAATCCCGAAAGGCTTCAGATCATCGAACAGTTCCACGGTTCCGCCGTACAGTCCGCAGGCTGCCACGATCTCGTCTCCCGCCTGAAGAATGTTCAGAAACGCATTGGTCAGCGCTGCCATTCCGGATGCACAGGCCACACTGCCGATCCCATCCTCCAGCATGGTCACTCTCTTCTCAAAGGACTCTACCGTAGGATTGTTGATCCTTGTATAGGAGAAGCCCATTTTTTTATTGTCAAAAATTTTCTCCAGGTCTTCCGCACTGTCATGTCGGAATGCGCTGCTCTGATAGATCGGAACCTGTGTGGCTCCCTGCGGATATTTCTCATTAGTGCCGTGGAGCAATCCTGTATTAAAGCCGTATTCGTTCATAGCCTCTTCCCTTTCTTTTGTTGACACTTATATTAGCCTACTATTCATAGTATGTCAATAGGAAAACTGGATTAAATGTATTTTTTTGTGTACACAACTATACGACAGCATGATACAATTATAGCAGTTACGATAATTACCGCACCAAAAGAAAGATGCCCGCAGGCATACAAACCTGCATTAAGGACAGGAGGTGATCCCTATCAACATAAACCCGAAGCTCCGGAATATTTTTCACTCTTTGTTCAGTCCCACCCTTGATTTCCGCGTTCGGCTGTTCAATATCCTCGCCCTGGGAGGTACTGTGATCAGCCTGATCATGACCTTTCTCAGTCTCGGGACCGGTTCCTGGGGAAATGTACTGATCAATTTTGCGCTGGTTGCAATCTCCGGAGGACTTTTTCTATATTCCTATTACAGTGGAAAATATCAGCGCTGCTACCTGATCACCATTGTCGTGATCTTTCTGATCGTTTTTCCGGTGATGTTTTTTACCAGCGGCGGTTATCGTGGCGGCATGCCGGCATGCCTGATCCACCTTGTGATTCGCATTGCCCCCTCTGCCGTTATTTTGCAGACCGGAAAATCCATAGCTGCATCAGATATTGACAGCTGCTATATATCAGGTACAGATTTTCCAATCGCAAAAGGCACATCATATTTACATAAAAGAAGCTGCAGACTCTGTTTTTCCACTGTTCTGCAGCTTCTTTATGTTATTCCGTCCGACTATATCTTCTACTGTTTATCCTTCGTAAATCTGATCAAAAATTCCTCCATCTGAGAAGTGTGTTTCCTGTGCCTTTTTCCATCCACCGAAATCATCAATGGTGACAAGATTGATATCCAGGTCAAACACATCGGAGTATTCCTTCAGAATATCCTGGTTTGACGGACGGTAATAATTATCACCGGCGATCCGCTGTGCTTCATCGGAATAGAGATAATTCAGATATTCCTCTGCCACATCCCTGGTGCCTCTTTTGTCTACGACTTTATCGACTACTGCTACAGATGGCTGTGCAAGGATGCTGATGCTTGGTGTTACGATCTCGTAGTCGTCCGGATAATCTTTTACGGAAAGATAGGCTTCATTTTCCCAGGCGATCAGTACATCACCCTGTCCGTTTTCCACGAAAGAGGTCGTTGCGCCTCTGGCTCCAGTATCCAGGACAAGTACATTTTTGTAAAGGTCTCCGATGAATTCTTTAATTTTGTCCTCGTCTCCGTTATATTTATCTTTTGCATAGGCCCAGGCTGCCAGATAGTTCCATCTTGCTCCGCCGGAGGTTTTCGGGTTTGGTGTGATCACACCTACGTCTTTCTTTACCAGATCGTCCCAGTTTTTGATGTTCTTCGGATTTCCTTTTCTCACAAGAAATACAATAGTCGAAGTGTAGGGAGAGCTGTCCTCCGGAAATTCATCCACCCATCCGTCATCGATGAGTCCTGCATCCTGGATTGCATCCACATCATACTCCAGTGCCAGTGTTACCACATCTGCTTCCAGTCCGTTGGCAACCTCAAGTGCCTGCTTGCCGGAACCGCCATGGGACTGTGTGATCTCCACATCCTGGCCTGTTTTTTCCTTCCAGTGCTTCTGGAAGATCTTGTTGTACTGCTCGTAAAGCTCTCTGGTCGGATCATAAGATACATTGGTGATGCTGACACTACTGTCCGCCGCATAGGTGGTTACGCCTGTAAGGCTTCCAATTGTTGCTATTGCTGCAAGAACTGCTGCTGATGATTTCCATCTTCTTTTCATAATACTTACCTCCTGTGTTTTACCTCGTGTTTTGTTGTTGGGGCTATTATAAACATGAGTAAGTCCATAAGAAAACTATTAGATTGGAAACCGTTTTCAGGAGTTTTCGAAAATATGGCTGTTTATGCTAGTTTCACAGATTTTTGTATTTGATCCCACCTGATATTATGTTGTTTTTGTTGATTTTTGCATCGTATTTTATTGTTCCCGGAGTATATGTGAAAACGTCATCAGTCTTGTAATTTCCGTGTTTTTCGGGAATTTTTCCAAAGTATATCTTGTTTTTGCGGGATGTTTTCCTTCATCTGTGAAATTTTGGGTCAGTGTCAGACGGATATCTACGATCGAAGCAGTGAACTTTCCTGAAACGCCCCGGAAGAACCTTCCGGGGCGTGTAACATTCGTTTTTCCGAAACAGTTATCCACACTCACCCTGAAAAATCGCTCTTCCGGGCGGATGGTTTTCCACATATTCCACAAAAGTTATCCTCGGTAGTCTGTGCGATCCGATTTCGTCGCCTTCATCTCACAGATAAATATAATCATTCATCACCGGCTGAAGGCCATGGTCTTTCAGGGCGTTAAAGACTTCGTCCACGGATCTTCCGTCTGAGATTTCAAACTGATCATCACCTTTATCCTCGATATCATCCACATGGCTTCCGATTCCTGTGCTGACACCTGCAGATATCTTGGTTGCTGCGATATTTACCAGATTGTCACGGACACGCTCGCACTCTCTGGTGGATACGGTAATACTTGCAAACGGCATAAACAGACGATACGCACAGACTACCTGCAAAAGCTGTGGTTCGTGGACATCCTTCGGGTTGATCCGGTCATTATTGATGATCGGACGAAGTCTCGGGCAGGAAAAAGCGATCTCTGCATGTGGATATTTTCTCTGCAAAAGATATGCATGATATCCCGTTGCAAAAGCATCCTTGCGGAAATCATCCAGTCCCAGAAGTGCCGCAAAGCCAACACCTCGCATGCCGCCTTTCAGTGCACGCTCCTGTGTATTTAACCTGTACGGAAAAATCCTCTTATGACCTGCCAGATGCAGGGTTTCGTATTTGTCAGAATTATAGGTCTCCTGGAAAACAGTTACATAATCTGCGCCGCATTTGTGAAGATATGCGTACTCATCAGAATTCATCGGATACACCTCAAGACCGACTACCTTGAAATATTTTCGGGCGATCTCACAGGCCTTTCCGATATATTCTACATTAGATTTCGTTTTGCTCTCTCCGGTGAGGATCAGGATCTCCTGGAGTCCGGTTTCTGCAATAGCTGCCATCTCCTTCTCGATCTCGTCTGCATTCAGCTGTGCACGGCGGATCTTGTTGTGGCAGTTAAATCCACAGTAAATACAGTAGTTCTCACAGTAATTCGCAATGTAGATCGGTGTAAACATGCAGATACTGTTTCCGAAATGTTTCCTTGTTTCGATCCTTGCAGCCTGCGCGATTTCTTCCAGAAGTGGCAGCGCTGCCGGTGAAAGCAGTGCTTTAAAATCCTCCGGTGTACGGTTATCATGTGCCAGTGCTCTTCGCACATCTGCCTCTGTGTACTTATCATAATCATATGCGTTCATTGCGGAAATAACCTGATCCATTACATCAGATTCTTCCAGCTGTTCCATATCCGGAAGGTACTTCATGTGATCGATACGGTTCTTTTTCATATCTTCCAGAATTTCTTCATTTACGATACTTTCATTAAAATGGCCGTCCTGCTGACTGGCCTGTACTGTTTCTGCCATTACTCTTATGTCTCTCCTCTCATATATTGCAGCAATACTCTGGTCCTCACTGCTGCATATCTGTAAACTCAATTTCGATTGAAGCCAGACAATACCTGTGTTTCACTACACAGGCAGCGCCTGTCTCCCGCTTAGCATTCTGCGTTCAATCATTCATTTATCAATTTTACTCATGAAGAAATCCGGTCAGCGGTGAGGACGCGCTTGCACCTCTCTCCAGAGTTCTTCCCATGCCGGAAAGGTATGCGCTTCTTCCTGCCTCAATAGCTTTCTTAAATGCCTCTGCCATAACGCGGACATCTCCTGCTGTTGCGATGGCTGTGTTTGCCATAACTGCTGCAGCACCCATTTCCATAGCCTCACATGCCTGTGACGGACGGCCGATTCCTGCGTCCACGATGATCGGAAGGTCGATCTCGTCGATAAGGATCTGGATGAATTCTTTTGTGCAGATTCCCTTGTTGGAACCGATCGGAGAGCCAAGCGGCATTACACAGGCAGCTCCTGCGTTCACCAGATCTCTGGCTGCATTCAGGTCCGGATACATGTACGGCATAACTACAAAGCCATCTTTTGCAAGGATCTCTGTTGCCTTGATGGTCTCATAGTTATCCGGAAGAAGATATTTGGAGTCATGGATAACTTCGATCTTTACAAAATCTCCGCAGCCAAGCTCGCGGGAAAGCCTTGCAATGCGTACTGCTTCCTGAGCATTTCTGGCTCCTGATGTGTTCGGAAGAAGCGTAACATCCTTCGGCACATAGTCAAGAATATTGGCAAGTCCGCCCTCATTTGCACGGCGCAGGGCAAGTGTTACGATCTGAGTTCCTGCTTTTTCGATACATGCTTTTACAAGCTCCAGAGAAAATTTTCCGGAACCAAGGATAAAACGGGAAGTAAACTCATGGCCTCCCAGGATCAGTTTGTCTTCATTTGTGTTTGCTGTTGTCATTTTTTATGTCCACCTTTCTGTTATTTATCTGCATTGTATTTCAGTTGCAATAACTGCTCAGTTATTCAAATTTCAAGTCAGCAGTTATCTGCGATTCTGCCCATCCCACAGCCGGATATTCCTGCCCATCTTCAGACTTCTGAACAGGATTTTCTGTATCCATTCTTATTCTTTCTGTCTCAGCAGCTTCCGCCGCCCATAAACTGCAGAATTTCCACAACGTCTCCGTCTTTCAGCACGGTCGTGTCGTAAGTCTCTCTCTTGATGATCTCTTCATTCAGCTCTACTACCACCTGCACCGGAACATAGTTACATGCTTCCAGATATTCAGTTACTGTCACCGGCTTTTCCAGTGTTCTGCTTTCACCATTTACTGTGATCATAATCGCTCCTTTCCGGAAATTTCGCCAAGTCAGAAGTAATTCGCAATCTCTTCCGGTCAATCGGATATTCGCAATCCGTAAAAAAAGAGTTCACAAAGAAATACACCCGTGGTGGTGCACCCCTTCATGAACTCTGTTCACTCTCAAAATTTCCCATGTTTAATTGTAAAATATTTCTCTGTAAATCCTGATCTTACGTATATTCAGTCGGATAAACATCCGCATCCAATAAAAAAGGAGATACACCAAGGTATCTCCCGTAAATTCATCTTATACGTTCCTACGTTGGCATTATCCAAATCAGGTATAAGGGTCGAAGTTGAAGACTTCCTCTCAGCCTGCCGTCACAAGCTCCCCTGTTATTTACATGATTTAGTATAATTCCGATTCTGCTTCATGTCAAGAATAATAAATTTTGGTTTTATTTGGTTACTGTTCACTGGTAATATTCCGCGAGGTGTTTTTTGTGAGCGAAGGTCACAGAAAACCCGAGACATACCGCGCGGATTTATGCGATTAGCATAAATCCTGTGCATCGCGAAGCGTGTTGCCGAGAACGGAGTGAACAGTAACTTTTATTTATAAGCAGTGAATCCCAGATCATTCATTGTCAGGTTTAAATTCTTTTTCAGATAAGCATTTGCTGCTATCATTGTCGCCTTCATCATAATGTTGGAAGTATCCTGCAGATCTGTCATCGCTTTTTTTCCGTTTGTATACAGGAAAGTCAGATTCTGACCTTTATAAGCAGATGCTTTTGTGGAAGAAGTCAGCAGCACAAAGACTCCATCCGAAGACAGGGCGGACTTCACGCTGACCGTATCAGATTTCACACAGTTTCCGATAATATCCAGTCCGGCAAGGACTCCATCTGAAGGCACAGAAATCAGCATTCCAATATCTATCTTATCTTCTTTCTTCAGATAACCGATCATCAGAGTACTTTCTTCATTTACTTTGACATTTATAAACTGACTTCCGTCTTCGGTATATCTGCCTTTCTGACTGATATATTTTTTCAGTTTGGCATAATTCTGCGTCAGTTTTGCGTTAACCGATGCAGGATTTTTTACAGTAACCTTGCAGGTGAATTTTCTGCCGCCAAGGATCGCTGTGATATTCGCTGTTCCTGTTTTTACTGCGGTGACCTTTCCGGCTGAAGTTACACTGACAACCTTTGTGTTGCTGCTCTTCCATGACGGTTTCAGACTGGTGCCGTTGATCTTCAGTGTATAAGTTTTTTTCGGTGCCAGTGTCAGGCTGGTCTTATTCAGGATGAGATAATTCAGACCTGCGATCGCTGTCAGACCTTTTTTATTATAACCGCTCCAGATTATATTTTTTCCGGATTTCCGGTAAGCTTTTACCGTATAAGTATAACGTGCTCCGGTGCTTACTTTTGTGTCGGTAAATGCAACATTCTTACTTCCTGTGATGGTTTTTACTGCTTTCCATCCGCTGTTTCCGGTCTTGCGGTATACACGGTATCCGGCTGTTCCTTTTACCTGTTTCCAGCTGAAAATGATCTTATTCCTGCCGGAGATCTTAATAGAAGACATGGCCGGCGCTGCTACAGTTACTGCCGCCTGTACTTCTGCCACGCTGATCAGCTCCGGAACCGCAGCTGGTGCCGCCGTCGCAAGCATAAAACCTGTCAAAATGCCACATAAAGCTTTTTTCCAATTTCTTTTCATACGCTTTTTTCCTTTCTGCTTTGTGGTGTATCTGGATTTCTCAACAAATATAGTATACATTATAAAAAATATTCCTGCTATGATATTTTTCGCCGAATCGGGGCTTTCGGTGAAATTCGGCAGTTTTTACAATGGCATAAAAAGGGGCTGTAAAAAAACATAGCCTACAAAAAGATCTTTGAAACCGAGCACGTCGATCTGCAGCACTTATATATAGATGGATCAAAATTTGAAGCAACTGCAAACAAGCATTCCTGGGTATGGAAAAAAGCAACTGAAAAATCCAGGTACCGTTCAGATATGGACTGTTTTATTCCTCTCATGAAAAAATTTCATGAGGCCTATGGCTTTTATCCAAAATATCCTGTAGCGGACGTCCTTATGCAGAGAAATACAAAAAGGTCAAAGGAAACCGTACAGTACGGGTCAATCAGGAGTTGACGGTAATGCACCAGGAAGTGATCCGTAATCTGGAAAGTATTCAGGGAGCATCATTCAGAATGAATCGTTCCATCCAGGCGGAAGGAACTTTTGGAATCATGAAAAATGACCGGTGGTACAAAAGAATGAAAGTAAAAACAGCCGCACAATTTCAAAAACAACCGAATTTATGGGGAGAGGGGAAAGTATGCTCTGAATCTCTCCTCAATTCTACGATTTGTCCTAAAAGAGCATAAAAAGGAGCGTGCTCCAAAATGATTTCTCATTTTTTCACACGCCCTTTTTTCAGTGCCCTTGTAAAATCAAGGGTTTCTGCCACTTTATTTTTATTTAACTGTCGAAGATGGGATTAGCTTATGCTTTCCCCACGGATTTGTCAATCAGAATATATTACAATTCCGGAACCACTGTAGTCCATAGATGATTTCCTATTTTCTGGAAATCCCCCTCCAGAGACATTACAGTTACTACTGCATCCTTGTCAGGAAATGCCAGACAGAACTGACCATAATTTCCATCGGATCGATAGGAACCGGCTTCCGGATTCATTACAAACTGATATCCATATCCAAAACCGGAATATAGATTTCCCGGGCTTCCTGCCGCTGAATTGTCTACAAGATTGGAAGTCGCAACTTTCATATATTCTTCCGGCACCAACTGTTTTCCATTGTATTTTCCTTTATGAAGAATCATCTGTCCATATCTGGTGAACTCATCAATATTTACATAAAGACCATTCGCCGCATGTACATGACCTTTCGGACACAAAGTCCAGTCCGGATTTCCAATTCCCAATGGTTCAAAAAATCGATTTCTCAGATATTCCAGAAGATTGACACCCGCACGTTTTTCAATAGCACAGCTGATCATATAAGTATTGAAATTACTGTACAGCCACTGAGTTCCTGGTTTATTTACAACCTTCGCATTTTCAAAGAAATATCTGATCCAGTCCGGCGTTGTATAACGTTCCGGCCAGTCACAGAAAAATAGCGAGCTTTCCAGACCGGTAGTCATTGTCAGCATATTTTCCAGAGTCACATCACCAAGATATCCTTCTGCTTTCTCCGGAGCATATTCCGGAAAAATATCAACGATCTTCTCATCCAGATGAATCAATCCCTCATCCAGTGCAATTCCCACTGCACAGGATACCACGCCTTTGCATGCAGACCAGGTATTCAAACGGGTTTTCACCGGCATTCTCTTATATTCTGCCGTTAACTGTCCTTCACGCCATATCTGCGCATACATAACATTGAGATTTTCTTTTAAAGTTTTGATAGCAAATTCATTGATCAGGTTCTGGTCTTTATTCATAAACATTAATCCTCCCACACACTTGTTTCCATCTTTACATCAGGGCTTGCACTTCTAAACCATCCGTAAGCCATGCATACTACAATGGCTATCAGGCTGATGATTACTACCGGAAGTTTCAGGCTTCTGCAGGAATTGATAAAAATGCAGATATATGCGAGCAGGCTCAAACAGCAGAGGAAATAATATTTTCCGTTAGAAATATGCATTGGTGATTTTTCCCAAGCTTCCGCATGTTTCTTTGGGAGCTGAAAATATGCGTAAATCTGTAAAAATGCCAGAGCAGATGCCAGAAGCATAATATTATTTACAACATCACTGATAGAAAAATCCAGTAATACCGGTAAAATTCCCATGAGATAAGTAAATGTCATCAGTTTCCAGTAAGCACCTCGTCCATTTTGTGCTGCCCAGGATTTCGGAAGCCATCCATCTTTACAGGACTGAGCAACCGGAATACAGTTATTGGAAATTGTAGAGTTAATAGAAGATGAAAGTGCAAGCACCGGACCACCGATCATAAATACTGTAAAAAGAGCCGGATTTAAAATATTTTTAGCTACCAGAGTAAGTGGCTGTCCTGCCACCTGATCCAATGGAAGCACACCACTGGCTACAAGTGCAACACCACCATATACAACCATTAGTGTCGGTACGCAGTACAGAAGTGCCTTTGGAATATCCTTATGTGCATCCTTCGCCTGTTTACCATAATTCATGATACAGGAGTAACCGTTTGTTGAATATACATATAGCAGGATTGCTGAGAAAAATCCAGATGGTCCGTTTGAAAAAAAGTCTGGTGCTGTAAAGTCAAATACCGGATTTTTCAGCTGCAGAACACCAAGAATAATAAACAGCCCCAGTGCGACAAACAGTAAAATAACCAGGATTTTCTGAACTTTCGCCATTACATCCACGCCGCAGAGATTAATTACAAAGAATACACTCAATGCCGCGATACCAAACCATTTCGCATTGATTTGCGGCCAAAGGGAATTGGCATACATACCGATGGCAACACCATAAGTCGCAAGGTTAATCGTCTGTGGTAAAAATCCAACCGCATACATACCGGCTACTCGTTTGCCGGCCATATCTCCTACCAGAGAATAAAAGCCCCCTCCAAGTTTCAGTGTGGATGTGATCCACGGGATCGGTGCGATCATCATAAATCCCCAGATACATGCAGCTACATACGCCAGCCACGCTGACTGTCCTGTCAGCAAAATCGCCGGACCGATTAATGTCAGAACTCCCGAACCAATTGCCTGTCCTACACCAATCGTATAAAGATCACTTCGTTTCAGATAACCTGTTTTTTCTTTTACTTCCTTTGCTGTTGATAACATAAAAGCCCCCCTTTTCATATAAGTTTCAATGTCAATAGTGTATTTAATTCTTTTTCTGACGTCACATGAATTATTTAATGCTATATTATCATTTAAAATTCAGAATTTCTATTGACAATATCATTAAAAATCCGCCTTTTTAATTGTGCATTATTTACATTTTATTTTGTTTTAGAAGAATTTTTTGCTCCATTATATTGTAATTAAACTTCGCACCTGTTATAATTCATTATACAAATTACACAAAACAGGAGGTTTTTCATGAAAGTAGAACAGTTGATCCGTGAAAAAATATCTTCTCTTTCTGCCGGTCAGAAGAAAGTTGCCGAATATATATTACAACACCTTGATTCTTTCAGTTATTCCACCCTTGCGAAACTCAGCAAGGAAATTTCCGTAAGCGAAACCACTATCATACGCCTTGCTTATTCTCTGGGTTTTGAAAGTTTTTCTGAAATGCAGAGAACTGTACAGAATGACATCCTTTCCATTCCCACAACTACATCAGATGACACACTGGATAACGGAAATTTCTATCAGAACATCATTGCAAAAGAGCTCCATTCCATGGAAAACTGGGCTTCCCACCTGAATCAGGAAGATATGGATCAGATCGTTACTCATCTGACCAATGCGAAAAAACGTCTGATTGTCGGTGCCCGTTCCTCTTACAGTGCAGCACTCTGGATGGGAACTCTGCTGAATCAGCTTCTTGGAAATACCAAGGTGGTTCACGAATTTTACGATTCCAATTTCGAATATCTCACAGAAGCATCCGAGGATACAGTTGTTCTTCTGCTCTCTTTTGCCCGCTATACCAAATGGTCTCTGAAATATGCACAGGTTGCCAAAAACCATGGTGCAAAGATACTCGCCGTCACAGACAGCATTTCATCACCGGCATGGGCGCTGGCAGACCACGCTATCATTACAGAAATCAATCTCAATGAAATGGGATTTAACTCCTTCTCATGCCTCTATTGTCTGTTTGACAGTATTGTTGCAAAAATCCGAAAAACCAGGTGCAAATCCATCAGTACACGACTTCATGACCTGGAAGAACTTTATTCAGACTTTGATCTTTTTTACGAATAATAATTTCAGGGGGGATTATCATGCATGAAATTTTAGATATTTTCCTGGAAAAATCGAAACAGCATCATTCCAATATTATCTATGCCCAGATATACAAAAATGACGTTTTAAAAGAAGAATTCAGACTTTTTCCGGTAAAAACCCGATTAAATATATGGTCTGTCAGCAAGCCCTTTGTTGCAATGGCTGCAGGTATCGCAGAACGTGAAGGACTGATCACACTTGATGAATATATTTATCCCTGGTTCGAAAAATATTTTCCGTCAAATCCTTCCGAAAATCTTTACAAAATAAAGATTCGTGATCTTCTTACCATGTCATCCGGTCAGAACGATCCTCTCTTTTTCTGCGATGGACCGGAACGATACAGAGAAAAGGACTGGGTAAGATATTTCTTTCAGAATGATTCTTTTCCCTATACACCCGGTACTCATTTTGTGTACAGCAATTTCTGTTCCTATATTTTGTCTGTTCTTCTGGAAGAGAAATCCGGAACGGGTCTGCTGAATTATCTGCGATATCGTTTCTTTGAACCGGTTGGTATTCCGAATCCTGACTGGACCCTTTGCCCTCAAGGACATTGCATGGCAGCTAACGGACTGTATCTAACAATTGATGAACTGGCTCGTTTTGGACATCTGCTTCTGCATGAGGGTTCCCTGAACGGAAAACAGATCGTCCCAAAAAAATTCGTTATTGATGCCTGTCAGAAACATATTGATTCTTACAATCCACTGACGGAACATCCAGATTACCAGAGCTATGGTTATGGATATTTCATATATATGGGACCTATGGAAGATACTCTGATCCTGTCCGGCAATTACGGCCAATACTGCATCATTGACAAAAAACATCAGATGGTATCCTGTGTCATGTCCCTGGATGGCAATGACCACAAAAAAATCCGTGATGACTTGGTAGATTCTCTTGCAGAATATTACGGTGTGAAAATTTCACATATATAAAAAAATGCCGCTCCCGCGGCCATGTCATATGATATTCGCAATCCGCTAACGCTACTTGCTCATAAAAAAATGCCGCTCCCGCGGCATTTTTTTATATCACAAGCCAATCCTCAACCATAGCTGTATTATGTAGCAGCACTGCCTCATTTCCCTTCGTTACAAAAATCCTCTGCACAAACACATCCACAACTTCACCTTCCAGGACAGGTTCTTCGTCAAGGCTTCTTCTGGCGCTGAGTATGGTGTTTCCTACACGGACTTTCAATTCCAGGCTGCTGCCGCGGAATGATACTCGTTCTACGACGCCCTCTGTTGCAGAGCTTTTATATTTCTGTTCCTCGTTCTTCTTTGTCACTTTTACAAATTCCGGACGGACGATGGCTTTTTCGCCTCCCGGAACTTCCTCGAAATGATTGAACACCTGGTAATCATCGATCACGGAAGTCTGCCCAAAAAATCCCGCCGTAAACGCAGTGTCCGGATTCTGGTAAACCTCCAGTGGAGTTCCCTTCTGCTCGATCCGTCCACGGTTGGTAATAATAATTTCATCCGCCACCTCAATAGCCTCATCCTGATCATGGGTAACAAAAATGCTGGTGATCCCCAGCTTCTCGATCATATCCTTCAGCCAGCTTCGAAGCTCCGTACGGATCTTTGCATCGATCGCCGCAAAAGGCTCATCCAGAAGGAGAAGCTGCGGATTCGGAGCCAGAGCCCGGGCAAAAGCAACTCGCTGTCTCTGACCACCGGACAGCTGACTCGGATATCTTTTCTCCAGGCCCTTCAGCCCGATCAGCTCTACCAGTTCCATAACCCTCTGCTTAATATACTTCTTGTCCGCCTTCTGCACCTTCAGGCCAAATGCAATATTATCATACACCGTCATATACCGGAAAAGAGCATAATTCTGGAACACAAATCCAATGCCTCGCTCGCTGGCAGGCACATCATTGACCACTCTTCCGTCGATGATGATCTCTCCGCTGTCCGGTTGCTCCAGACCGGCGATCATACGGAGAATCGTAGTCTTTCCGCTTCCACTGGGACCCAGAAGACCGATCAGCTTTCCCTTTTCGATACCAAAGCTTACATTATCAGATGCCTTGTAATCCCCATATGTTTTATTGATATTTTTTAACTCAACGTACATCGCCTTTTTCCCCCTTTCCTTTATGCTCCAGAACATTTCTTGCGATCAGAAGGATCACCGCCAGGATCACCAGGATCGAAGAAACCGCAAATGCCGGAACATACTGGAATTCGTTATAAAGAATTTCCACATGAAGCGGAAGTGTATTTGTTTTTCCACGGAGATGTCCGGACAGTACGGACACAGCTCCAAACTCTCCCATGGCTCTGGCTGTACACAGCACAACACCATAGAGAAATGCCCACTTGATATGCGGAAATGTCACCTTGGTAAAAATCGTCCATCCTTTTGCTCCCATCAGTGCTGCCGCCTCTTCCTCATCGGACCCTATGGATTCCAGAACCGGTATGATCTCTCTGGACACAAATGGAAACGTGACAAAAATTGTTGCCAGGATAATTCCCGGAACTGCAAACACGATCTGTATCCCTGCACTTTCAAGAACAGAATAAAGAGGACTCTGCTTTCCAAAAACCAGGATATAGATAAGACCTGCGATAACCGGTGATACCGTAACCGGAACATCGATCAAAGTGGTAAGGAGTTTTTTTCCCCGAAAATGAAATCTGGTCATTGCCCATGCCGCACACAGACCAAAGATCGTGTTGCATACAACAGCCGCAGCCGTCGCCTCAATGGTCAGCTTCAGCGCTTTCAGCGTGTACTCATCTGTCACCGCCTGCACGTAGCACTGCCAGCCCTTGCTCAGCGCCTGGGTTACAACAACCACCAGAGGCAGTACCAGCATCACAAAAAGAAAGATCACGGAAATCCCGATAAGGATCCATTTCACCGGCCCGGAAGCCTGCTTCTTTTTTTCATCCATTATGCATCCCTCCCTCTGATACGTTTCGTATTTCTTGCCTGCACCAGATTCACACCAAACAGGATCAGGAATGATACTGCCAGTGTAACCAGTGCGATAGCTGTTGCGCTTTCATAGTCAAACTCCTGAAGCTTTGACATGATGATCAGCGGCGTGATCTCTGTATAGTAAGGTTTGTTTCCTGCGATAAAAACAACGCTTCCGTATTCTCCCAGGCAACGTCCGAAGGCAAGTCCCGCCCCGGAAAGCATTGCCGGCAGAAGCTCCGGAAGAATAACTCTGCGAAAAACGGTGAATGACTTTGCACCCATGACACGAGCCGCCTCCTCATAAGAACCGTCCAGCTTCTCCAGAACCGGCTGAATGGCCCTGACTACAAAAGGGATTCCCACAAAGATCAATGCCACCGTGATACCGATCCTGGTATATGCGATCTTAATACCGAACTTTGCAAAAAAGCTTCCCACCAGACCTTTATCGGAAGTCAGTGAGGTCAGCGAGATACCGGCAACTGCAGTCGGCAGTGCAAAAGGCAGCTCGATCATTCCATCCATGATCCTTTTTCCCGGAAAATCATATCTTACCAGCACCCACGCAAGGACCAGTCCCATAATAGCATTGATCACTGTGGCCGCAAATGCGGTGATAAAGCTTACATAAAATCCCGACAGGACCCTCGGCCGTGTGATCACCTCAATAAATTCCCGAAAACCCAGCCGCACCGAGTATACTGCCAAAGACGCAAGAGGAATCAGAACTACGATACTCAGCATCGCCAAAGTCACTCCCATTGTCAGTCCAAAGCCTGGTATCACACGTTTACTCTGTTGTTTCTTCATTTCTGTCTCCCCTCTTTTCTATTCTAAGTCTCTGATCTGTTACAAATTCCCGATCTGCTGCAAATCTCTAATCTGTTGCAAATCTCTGACTCTTCTACAACTCTCTGGTCTGTTACAAAATCTCAGGCTCTTCTACTCTTCATAGATCTCATCAAACACTCCGCCGTCTGCGAAATGCTTTTTCTGAACTGCATCCCAGCCGCCGAAATCTTTGATCGTTGTCAGCTTCACCTTCAGATCAAAAGTATCTGCATGCTTTTTCAGGATCGTCTGATCAACCGGCCTATAGTAATTCTCCGCGATCAGCTCCTGAGCTTCATCGAAATACAGATATTTCAGATATGCTTTCGCAGCTTCTGCATTATCATGCTTTTTCACATTTTCATCTACAACAGCAACAGACGGCTGCGCCAGGATACTGATGCTCGGCGTTACAATCTCGTAATCATCCGGGTTGTCCCTTACAGAAAGAAACGCTTCATTTTCCCAGGCGATCAGCACATCCCCCTGCCCGTTTTCCACGAAGGAAGTTGTGGCACCTCTGGCTCCGGAATCCAGAACCAGGACATTTTTGTAAAGCTTCTTGATAAAGGCTTTCATCTCTGTCTCGTTGCCGTTATATTTCTCATTGGCATAAGCCCAGGCTGCCATATAATTCCAGCGGGCACCACCAGAGGTTTTCGGATTGGGAGTGATCACCCCCACACCATCCTTTGTCAGATCATCCCAGTCGTGGATATTCTTCGGATTTCCCTTCCGAACAAGAAATACAATGGTGGAAGTATAAGGAGCACTGTCATCCGGATATTCATCGATCCAACCCTTGTCGATCAGACCGGCATTCCGGATCGCATTGATATCATATTCCAGAGCAAGTGTCGCCACATCTGCAGGAAGTCCATTGAAAATCTCAAGAGCCTGCTTTCCGGAACCGCCATGGGACTGGATCACATCCACACTCTGACCTGTTTCCTCTTTCCAATATTTTGAAAAAATCTTATTATATGCTTCATAAAATTCTCTGGTCGGATCATAGGACACATTGATGATCTCCACATGATTTTTATCCTTTGTATTGTTTCCCGATACTGCAAAAGTTCCTGCCAGTACCACTGCTGCCAGTGTGATACAGACACCTGCAATGCGTTTTCTTTTCATGATCTGTGTACTCCTTTACAACCACATTTTTATTTGGAAATCTTTTTCCCACCAATGTAACTGCTTCATTTCGCTGTCAAATCATACCTGTTCTTTCCGTTTACTGTGGTTCTGTAATTTTTTTATTTGAATTGAATACATTAAACCATATTATTCCCATTAATTAAATAGGAATATCTGAAAACGTTTTCACGAAATACTCTGGTCATAGCGCAACTGCATCCTGTCTGTCACTATATCTGCGCATCCGCAACACTCAGATACAATAATCGCTCCACATACTGTCCTCCACACTGCTGCAGCTGTTCCGTATCATCAGTCTGCCTTCCAGTTCCATTCGCACAATACCGGAATGCCCGCCCTTCAGCCGGTCCAACAGCAGGTATAATGCAAATTTTCCCATATCCTCCTTGGGCAGGCTCACCGTTGTCAGCATCGGTCTGGTAAACTGTGCCTCCTGGATATCATCGCTGGATATGATCGAAGGCATATAATACCGGTTCCGAAATTTATTCAGGCACTTCAGCATTCCAATCGCCGAAATATCATTGGCACAGTAGATTCCGGTTGGCATGTCGTCCGACTGAAAGAACTTTTCCATGGCCTCGTAGCCCTCGGCCTCAGTCTGCTTTGTTTCGATAACATACTCCGGTATCACATCCAGATCATGCTTCTTCAGTGTTTCCAGATACCCGTTATACCGGTCCTCGCTGTGACACTGGCCAATATAACCGATATTTTTGTGTCCCAGGGAGATCAGATATTCCACTGCCGCTGCTGCGATCTTTTTCCCATCACAAAGGATCTCATCCACTTCATAATTGGTAGAATTCCGGTTCACCGATACCACACTCTTATACTTCTTATTCAACTTCTTCAAAGCCTCTTTATTACATCTGCCGATGATGATCAGTCCGTCCCTTTTCCCTTCCACCTCGTCATACATCCCGTCGATCAGCCGGTCCAGATTTTCCCTTCGGCACTTCCGGTCATCGGAAAACACAGACATATACCATACTTTGGAAAGAATGCAGTTTTTATCATGGATCTCACTTTCGATCACCCGAAGGAGCTCCGCAAAAAACGGATCCGTTATGGAAGAATCGGTTCTTGTCATCAGGATATTGATGTACCAGGTTTTCTCCTGCTTTGCGGAAACGCCTTTTTTCAGATTCCGGGCCGCCTCGTTGGGCACATAATTCATCTCGATAGCTGTTTTCCATATCTTGTCCCGGAGGCCGGAAACAGAACATTTATAATTGGGATTATTCAAAACTCTGGAAACCGTCGCCGGAGAAACCCCTGCTTTTTCTGCAATCTTCTTGATGGACATGTACCCGTCCCCTCCCTCTGAAAAAAAGTCTGCCCGCTGCCAGTCCTGTAAGCTGCTCAACGTCATCTATGTAACTCAGCATCATCAGTGTAACAAAACTTTTTATCATTCTTTATTTCATAGTAATTAAATATGTTTTATATGATAATAAGAGTTTTTAAAAAAGTCAATCTTATTTTGTGAAAACGTATTCTTTTTTTGCCTGCAATATATAAAAACAGACTGAGAACCTGATATATATTCTTATCAAGCTCCAGTCTGTTTTGCGTGCTCAAACATATAAGATATAACTATGAGTAAATAACAAATGCTGATCACTAATATCCTTTGAATTATTTAACCGTTACCTTACAGGTCAGTTTTTTGGAACCACTCTGAACGGTAATGGTTGCAGTTCCTTTTTTGATGCCTTTTACAACACCTTTGGATGTGACCGTTGCGATCTTTTTGTTAGATGATCTGTAAGTGACCTTCTCATCGGTATTTCTTGGTGTTGCAACGGCTTTGATGGTGAAGGTTTTTCCTCTGTTCACGGTCTTTGTTTTTGGTACACCGGTGAGTTTTGTTGTTTTGACTTTTGGCATTACCTTGATGGTAACAACTGATTTTTTGCTTCCGGCTTTTACTGTGATCTTTGCAGTTCCAACCTGTTTTCCTGTGACAACACCTTTGGAATTTACAGTTGCGATATTCTTGTTGGAAGTGCTGTATGTAACCTTATCCTGACTTGTGATCGGGTCAAGAACTGGTTTCAGAGTTACTATTTTTCCTTTGTAGATGCGGGTGGATTTCAGGTTTGTGATGTAGCGGGTGGATACCTTGCCTTTCTGAACAGTTATCATTACAGCAACTGATACTCCACTTTTTAAATTAATATCCACATACGTTTTTCCGGATCTGTTTTTTGCAGTAAGTTTGAATGTACCATTTTTGCTGACATTGGACACTGTTACAAGATTCTTATTTCTTGCTGTTACACTCTTTACATAATCTCCTTTTGTAAAACCAGAAGCACGGACTGCAGTTGTGGACTGACCATATTTCAGGGTGATCTGATCTACATTAACATGGACCGTATAAGTCAGAATTTCTCCAAATTCTATCTGTCCGCACCGCTTACAAGTTCTCTCATTCTGATAAGCCTCTGATGCATCTATCGGGTAGCTTTTTCCAATCTGGTATCCATGAGCACCTGTTGCAATCTCCCGCAATTTCCATTCTGACCATTCATGCCCCAGTATAGGAGTAATCAACTCATCATTCGGATCAGAAATCTCCTTTTTTGCCTCTTTGTCCAAAAAACACTTTCCGCATTTCATGCACTGATAGTATTCACGTCTGCCTGAGTTCCAGCAATTGGCAGCTAATCCCGGAACTAATTCCAGTTCATGGCCTGTTGCAGGATATACTACAGATTCTAATTCATTTCCATTGTATGTATCATCATAATTTTTTCCGCAGGATTCACAATGCCAGTAACCTCTGTTTCCATCTTCCGTACAGGTTGCTTCTTTCCAGTCAACCCAGGTAAATTTATGTTCAAGCTTCTCGATTTTTGTCTCACCGGAAACTACAGTTCCTGCCTCATTGCTGAAATCTTTTCCGCATACATTGCAATGCCAGTATTCGATGTTTCCCTCGTTTATACAAGTCGGCTCAACACTTGCATAATGAGTTAACGGATCTGCGACATTATGGAATGCAAAGCTTTCTCCTGCTGCATAGGTTTCGGCTGTGGAACCTTTATGGCCTATGATCACAAGTGTACTGTTCTTCTCAGTATCTGAATTGTAGCCGATCGCACGTTTCTCGATTTTTACAGAATTTCCTGGAATGTAAACACTTCTGAGCGCCTGACAACCTTTAAATGCATCGGTATCAATCTTGGTTACATTTTCTGGAATGGTGATGTCTTTAAGTTTACTGCAGTCTACAAATGTACCATATACAACATTTGTCAGTCCTTTTGGCAAATGAATTGTTTCGAGACCATAACAGGCTGAAAATGCATATTCCCCAATTTCTGTTACACTATCTGGAAGTTCTAGACTCTTAATGCTACGACACCAGGTAAATGCATGCTCTCCAATTGTTTTCAGATTCTTCGGGAATTTTATGCTTTCAAGATTGTCATCATCATCAAATGTACCGTCTTTGATTTCGGTGATACTGTCCGGAAGTTCAACTGTTTTTAAATTGTCATTACTTGCAAATGCATATTTTCCTATATCTGTTACGGATCCCGGAACTATCATCGTACTGTATTGACCACTTGAAAATGCACTGTCTCCGATTGTTTTCAGACCATTTGGTAATTTGAACTCTGTTACCCCAGTGTTCCTAAATGCGCCAGCTTCAATCGTTGTCATTCCAGCTGGCAGATTAATTTCCGTCAGTCTTCCACAGCCTGAAAAAGCCGCTTCTCCAATTTCTGTGACACCGTCTGGAATTACAATACTGTTCAATCTTCCGCACCCTGAAAACATAGAATTATTTATACGTTTAAGTCCGTATGGAAGTTTAACACTTCTCAAATCTGAACAACCGGAAAATACTCCTGTTCCTATATCTGTCAGATTATCCGGAATTTCAATAGCTGTTAGGCTACTGCAATTATAAAAAGTATTCGCTTCTATACTTTTCAGATTTTTGGAAAGTGTTACATTGCTGAGCTTCTCACAATTTCCAAATGCGTTCTCTCCTAAAGTTGTCAGGCTATCCGGCAAAACAATATTGCTTAAGCTGCTGCAGTTCTCAAACGCAGCCTTTCCAATTGATGTCACACTGTTGGGAATATTAATACTGCTCAGACTATTGCAATTATAGAACGTACTTTCTTCAATAGTTGTAAGTCCCTCCGGTAATACAATATTATTCAGCTTTCCACATTGGCTAAATGCTCTCTGTTTTATTGATGTTACACTTTTAGGAATATTAATATTGCTCAGACTGCTGCAATACTGAAATGCACCTTCACCTATAGTCGTTACTCCATCCTTTAATACAACATCTTTCAGATTGCTGCATCCATAAAATGTCTCTCTTTCTATTGTTGACACACTCTTAGGAATATTAATACTGCTTAAACTATCGCAATTGCTGAATGCGCATTCTCCAATACTTGTCAGGTTTTCCGACAATATAATTGTACTTAAATTACTACAACCTGAAAATGTATAATTTCCCAAACTTGTTAAACTTTTTGGTAATGTAACACTGGTTAAATTCTTACAATCCTGAAATATACCATCCCATGACCCACAATTAAGAGAAGTAATTCCTTCTCCAATTTCTATGCTTTTAATCCTTTCATCATTTCTAAACTGCCAGGAAAATGCCACACCACTACCTTCAATCACAAGCCGTCCATCCCCATACAGCTTATAAGTAGCATTACTTCCACAGCTTCCACTGTCAACAACTTCCGAACTGTCGCCCGCACCAGCTATCACAGCTTCTCCATCTGAAAAACCATTTTCCACTTCTGCTTCCAGTTCTACATTCTCAGAGCTGTCTGCTTCTGTCTCTACATTCAGTTCCTCTGCACTGTCGTCAAACATCTCCAGATTACTGGCATCGTCAGCCTGCGCATTCTCATCGGATACTTCACTTTCAATTTCTTCCTCGCCTTCTGCGTCTGACGCTGCAGCGACAGTTTCCTCACTTTCATCCGCTCCTGCAGTTTCATTTTCCGCTGCATCTACTGCAATTTCCGCTGTTGTCTCTGTCGCTGTATCTCCGTTTTCTGTTCCTGCTACTTCTGTTTCATCTGCCTGAAATTCCTCAGCCGCATACACAGACACTGTCTCCACCGGAGCCGCCGCTGTTGTCAGGATCATAGCCGCAGACAGCAGCCATGCAATATTCTTTTTCTTCATAGATTTCCCCCATTTTCAAATTCACATTTATAATAAAATTATAAATTTCCCATCACATTTAATCAAGCTTTGTTTAGAATATTTTTGTCATATTTTGTCTGTTTACAGACATTTTTTAACATTTTTTCTACTATAAAAACCCGGCAGCTGCACATGTGAAAAATCTCCATGTTTCATCTGCCGGGCTTCTGTTTTTATTTTCCTTTGTATTCTTTCACTGTTATGACGATTTTACGTACGCCTGCTTCATCGTCACTTCACCGTTATCTTACAGTTCAGTTTTTTCGCTCCGCTCTGCACGGTGATCACGGCCGTCCCTTTTCGGATTCCCTTTACAACACCTTTGGAATTTACCGTAGCGATCCTGCGATCCGAGGAACGGAAAAGAATCTTCTCGTCGCTGTAATACGGCACGGTCACTGCCTGGATCGTGTATGTTTTTCCACGAAGTATGGTTTTTGTTTTGGGCACGCCGGTCATCTTTGCGGTCCTTACTGCGGCAGTATTGTTCAAAAAACGGAACCCATTTTTCTTTGCATAAGTCTGAGCAGTAGAACTCTTTTTTCCGGCAATGACAAAAGTTTTATTTTTTCCACTATTGAAATTATAGCCGATCGCTTCTTTTTCTATCACTGTTTTACTGTTGAGGATCGTAATCTTTTTCATAGCCAGGCAATCATAAAAAGCATGGCTTCTGATCTTTTTCACACTGGCAGGTACTGTAATATTCCCCAGTTTTCGACAATTATTAAATGCACCGTTCCCGATCTCTGTAAGCTTCTTCGGCAACGACACCTTTCTGAGATCTGCACAAAAAGAAAACGCACCTTCACCAATAACCGTGACACTGTCCGGAAAACTTACTCCTGTCAAACCGCAATGCCGAAAGGCCGCTCTTTCTATCCTGGAAACACCCGGTCCAAGCGTAACCTTTTTCAGCTTCATATCCGCCTCAAATAACGATTCCGGTAATATTTTCACACTTCCCGGAATGCTGACAGATTCCAGACTGTTACAGTAACTGAAAGCATATTCATCAATTTTTGTTACAGTTTTCGGTACATCCAGACTCGTAAGCTTACTCTGGTAAAAAGCATATGCACCAATGCTTTTCAGTCCATCAGGAAGCTTGATCCTGGTGATCGCAGTATCTCCAAATGCTCTTACCCCAATACTCCGCAAAGTTCCCGGCAACGAAATCCTCTTCATATTTCTGCAGCCTGAAAAGGTTCTGTCACCGATTCCCGTGATCCCAGATGCAACGGTTACTGTTTTTATCATTGCTGATCTGTATGAAAAATTATCGGTAACCTTAACCTCCCCTTTTCCCTGTATCTGCAGGTTTCCATTGGAGTACAACCGGTAAACAGCTTTACTTCCGCAGGAGCCCTTCGCAACAAGCTTTGCAGTGCTCTGCACGCCTGCTGCCGATGCTTCCTGTGCATATTCAGCCGCATAACCGGTCTGTGCATGTACAGCCACAGAAGATACACAGGACCCTGTCAGGATCATTGCCGTTGATAACAGTATTGCGATTTTTTTCCCAAACATAAAAGCTCCCTCCCTGAGAATCGATCGGATATCCACGATCTTCTCCCATGCAGCAACAAAAGGACCAGCATACATCCGGTCCTCATGTTCATCATTTAGAATCTGTTGGTTAATCCAACCACATACATATCTTCTTTATATTCCGGGATTTTCACAAGAAGTCCCTCTGCAGTATCTTCAGTTTCTACCTTCACTGCCGGATCAAATGGTCTCAGCGCTCCGTGGTAGCCTTTGATCAGGAATTCATTTGCGCCTTCCTTAAGATGATCTGCAAACACATTCAGATTTCCGTCTTTCTGTGTATAATGAAGCTCGATTCCATTCTCAAGCAGCTCAGATTCACGGTCACTGCAGCGTGTTCCGTAAATACCGTCATGGTTTACCTTCAGCCATGCACCCAGGATCTTCAGTCTTCTTACCTGCTCCTCCGGGATAGTTCCGTCTGCCTTCGGTCCGATGTTCAGGAGAAGATTTCCGTTATTTGCCACTGTTCCGACAAGAAGTGAGATCAGATCCGGAACAGAGATCAGCTTGTCATCGCCTTCGTTGGCATTATAACCGAAGGATAAGCCCATTCCACGGCACATCTCCCATTTCTCATTTCTGTTTACAGAACCGGATTTATATTCCTTAGTAAGGAAATCGTGATAACGTCCGTTGAAACGGTCATTTACCACACCCTCCGGAACCTTATTGTAATAATGTGCTAAGAAATACGGCATCATCTCTTCACTCTGTGTCGGCCATCCGATATCATTCCAGAACACACTCGGTGCATAATCATCTACAAGCTCTTTCATCTGATTATAGGAATAATCTGCATATGCAAATGTCGGGCTGGCTGTTCCAAACAGATCATCATCCTCAAAAATAGGATCGTTTGCATACTGCCAGTCGATCAGTCCGGAATAATACAGACCCATACGGATTCCTGCGTCACGGACAGCTTCTGTCAGCTCACCGGTGATATTTCTCTTCGGTCCCATTTCTACGGAATTGAAATGTGTATATTTACTTGGGAACAGGCAGAATCCGTCATGATGCTTAGTTGTCAGAACAACATACTCCGCACCTGCTTCTTTGAAAATCTCTGCCCACTGCTTTGGATCCCAGTTTTCAGCTTTCCACATAGGAATAAAATCTTCATATTTGAAATCTTTTCCGTATTTTTCTATATGATGCTTATATGTAGGGCCTTTTCCAATGTTCAGAGAATTGTAATACCATTCTGCATACGGATTATCCGCAAACCATTCCTTGGAATCAACCTCTCCCAGTTCCCATGTATGCGGTGCAAAAGCCGGCACGGAATAAATTCCCCAGTGGATAAAAATTCCAAATTTACAATCATCATACCATTTTGGAACTGTGTGTGCATTTACAGAGTTCCAGTTTCCTGTGTATCTTTTGTTTTCCATAGTGTAATCCCCAAACCCTTTCTGTTATATATAAGTTTATGCTGATTTCCTGAATTTTTCTTCTGACGGAACAAATCCAATTTCAACAATATTTCCCATTTATACTTGATATATGGCTTTTGTCCAATCAGCTGTGTTTATCCGGTTTATTCGAAACAGAGCCGTCTTTCCCGGTCGCTTATTCTATCGTAATCTTTAACACAACCGGCATATCCCCTGCATCAACCGTACCTCTTCCGCAGGAAATATCCAGTTCTTTATTTCTCGCAAATGCCGGATGCAGATCTGTTCCGAGGATCTCAATATCCCGGATCGTGGATTTCAAAAGCTTCATATCATTGCCAAGAGCTTTGATATGGATCTCTCCATCCTCCGGCCAGTGCAGAACAGTCGCATAAATATGATTGCTCTTACTTGTAAAACGGATATCCTCAGAAGTAAAGTTCTTATCATAGGTATCCGTGAAATGTCCCTCCGGAACTACCGTCGGTCCCTCTCCGAATATCTTCCAGTGTCTGGTTCCGTATATTGCCTCTCCGTTTACCTTCAGCCATTTTCCCATTTCTCTCAGGATATGTGCATCCTCTTCCGGAATTGTTCCATCCGGCTTCGGTCCGATATTAAGAAGAAGTGCACCATTTTTGCTGACTACATCGATCAGATCCAGCACTACATCGGAAGGCTTCTTATAATCATTTCCAATGGTATAGCCCCAGGAATTCTTAGCTACAGAAGTATCATTCTGCCACAGATCCGGTGTGATATGGTCTAACTGCCCTCTTTCCAGATCATTGACTGCGCTGCCGTAAACATATGCGTCAAATTTGGCATCAATGGCTGTTTCTTTTCCCCACTGTGCAGAACGATTGTAATAATATGCTGCAAATTTACGAAGATACGGTTTCCATGCATACTGCTGTATCCACCAGTCAAAATATACGATAGATGGCTGATATTTATCCACGATCTCGCAGGTGCGGACAAGCCAATCCTGCATATGCTCCTCCGTCGGGGGATTGTCATAAATATCAGTCATATCTCTGGTGATTCCTGCTGCCGGCCCATAAAGATCCGCATATTCCGGATCATTGACATCAGCCTCCGGAATCTGACGACCTCCGTTAAAGAACCAGTAATGCTCTGCTCTGTGAGAAGAAGCACCGAGAACCATTCCCTCTTTCTCAACCTCTGTCTTCAGTTCTCCGAGAATATCTCTCTTTGGTCCCATCTCAGCGGCGTTCCAGCGACAAAGGTCACTGGCATACATCTGAAATCCATCGTGATGCTCCGCTACCGGAACTACGAACTTCGCCCCCGCCTCTTTAAATAATGCCGCCCATTCCTTCGGATCAAACTTCTCAGCCTTAAACTGAGGAATAAAATCCTTGTAGCCGAATTTATCCAGAGTTCCGTATTTCTCTGTATGATGCAGGTTCTCCTTAGAGCCTTTCACATACATATTTCTGGGATACCATTCGTTTCCGAATGCCGGAACACTGTAAACACCCCAGTGGATAAAAATTCCGAATTTATCTCTTGCATACCACTTCGGTACAGGATGCTCACAGAGAGAATCCCAGGTATCCGTGTATGGTCCCTGTGCGATCACCTCATCAATCAGAGAAAGGTATTCTTCTTTTTTCATACTATCATTATTCTCCTTTCATATCAACCTTTGATAGCCTCAAAAATTGGTTCTTTTTCTACAAGTTCCAGACATACGCAGTAGTTCTTCGCATTGTGAAGTTCTTCAGGAATCTCTACCTCAATTTTTCCATCTCCTTCACAGGTTCTCATAACTCCGTAATCAAGCTTCTGTCCATTTCTTACAAGATATGCACCTGTAAGCTGGTTTCCTATATTGAGAAGTTCGATGCGGATTCTTGGAGAAAGAACATGTACATATAATTTATTCTCTCTTCTTGTAAACTCGATACCGGGAATATCATACGGATAAATGCCAACCGTCTTGGTTCCGTAAATTGCTTCGCTGTTTTCTGTTACATATCTTCCAACTTCATTCAGTATTTCCACACATTTCTCCGGAACAACACCGTCTGCTGTTGGTCCCACATTCAGAAGATAGTTTCCTCCTCTGCTGATAATTTTCAGAAGAAGATTGATGATGTGGTCTGCGCTTTTCCAATTTGTATCATACTTATTATATCCCCAGGTATCATTTACCGTTGCAGGAATTTCCCATGTATCTTCGTATGGCAGTCTCGGAATAAAATTATCACCGGTTGTCATATAATCGCCCATTTGATTTCCGGTACGTCCACTCAGCAGACAGTCCGGCTGAATAGATCTTACAAGATCGATCAGTTCCTGTGTCTGAGCTACCGTAATTCCCATTGGAGTATCAAACCAAATCAGGCCGATTTTTCCATAATTCTCAAGAAGTTCTTTTACCTGTGGTTTACATTTCTCATCTAAATATTTCTGAAAATCTTTTCCGGAGTTATCTTTATGAGCTATATATCCATTTGGGTCATCCCAGTCCTGAGACTGTGAATAATAGAATCCCATACGAATACCATATTTCTCGCATGCAAGCTGAAGATCCTTCAGGATATCCTTTCCATACGGAGTCGCTTTCACAACATTGAAATCGCTGACTTTGGAATCATACATTGCAAAACCTTCGTGATGTTTTGCAGTAAGAACGATATATTTTACTCCCCACTGTTCTTTTGCTCTCTTTACAAAAGCATCTGCGTCAAACTGTGTAGGATTAAACTGTGCTGCAAGTTTCTCATATTCCTCTACCGGAATATCGAAATCGTTCTCAATCCACTCTGCGATACGATCTGTTTTTCTTCCTTTGTATTCTCCTGCAAGAATGGAATACAATCCCCAGTGAATAAACAGACCATACTTTGCATCCTCAAACCACTGCTGTCTTGTTTTTGCCATTCCTTAACCCTCCGTGTTATATTTACATACAAATTTTTATCAACCTTTAACTGCTCCGGCAAGCATACCGGCTTCTACCTTCTCATGAAGGATCAGATAAATAACTAACATCGGAATCATAGACATGATCACAAATGCAAACTGCGGACCATAATCCGTAGTAAAGTTTGATGTAAAATTCAGCATTGCTCTTGAAATTGTATATTTTGTACTATCTGTAATCAGAATCAGTGAGAAAATCAATTCGCTATATCCATAAATAAATACCAGAATTGCTTCTGTCGCAATAATCGGTTTACAAATCGGCAGCAGAATCTGAACAAGAATCCTCAGATCACTGCAGCCATCAATCTTAGCAGCTTCATCTAATCCTTTATCAAGACTGGAAATATATCCTGTAAACAAAAAAACTGCCTGCGAAAGATTAAACGCTGTATAAATTAAAATCAGGAATATATAGCTGTTTTTTGTTCCCAGTGCACTGGAGATTTTTGTTACAGAAACCAGTGTACAATGTACCGGAACCATAACACCTGCCATAAACAGGATATATACTGCTTTCAGATAGGAATAATTCTTACGTGCAATTGCATAAGCTCCAGGCATTGCAATAATAACAGTAACCACCAGTGTGGCAATGGCCACAAACAGGGAATTACCAATTGCCTTAAATGCATTTGCCGCTCGAACAGCCTCCGGATAATTACCAAAGTTCCATACTTTAGGCCAGGAAAACATTCCAAGCAAAATCTCCTCATTTGTTTTCAGTGAAGAGACAAATGTTACAATCAGCGGAAAAAATGTCACCATTGCCGCAAATATTGCAATGAAATACATAAGACCTTTTTTCAGGCCTCTCCAGAATCTATTTTTATTCATTGACATCATCATCCTTTCTTCTGTTACACATCAATCTCTTTCTTTGAAGATCACGTTATTAAGCAATAATGATAGAATCAGTCCTAATACCAGAAGAATGATACTGATTGATCCGCTTCGTCCCATAAGCTTGTACTGGAATCCCTGTGTATACAGAAGAACTGCAGGTGTTGCACTGGAATCCATAGGTCCTCCATTGGTCATGGCCCATACAATATCGAAAGCCTTCAGACATCCTGTGATACACAGTACCGAGAATACCATGAACATATTTTTACAAAGAGGTGCTGTGATATAAATGACCTTCTTAATTCCTGTACATCCATCAAGGAGTGCTGCCTCATGAACATCATCCGGAATTGCTACAATGCCTGCTGCAAAGATCAGCATGTTATAGCCTGCGTACATCCACTCATTTACCAGTACGACACACCAGATATTTACTGTAGGTGTTGCCAGCCAGTTTATGATCCATTCAGAATGTCCGATTGCTTTCAAAAACTGCGCAAGCACACCGAAGTTTGCATTCAGCATAAAGGACCACATAAGACCTACAGCTGTTGTTCCAAGCATAACTGGCATCAGATATGCTGCTTTAAAAAATTTAGTTCCTTTAAGCTTACTTGTTACAAGAAGTGCCAGCCCAAACGCAATTGGCATCAGAATGACAAAACCACCAATTACAAAATACAATGCATTCAGCATACTGTTCCAGAACTTGACACTTGTCAATGTTTTTATGTAATTCTGAAGTCCCACCCATTTTATCGGAGATCCACCGATTCCATTCCAGCTGTTCAGAGAAAGCCAGGCTGTATTGATAACCGGATAGATAACGAACACCAGTGTAATAATTACTCCCGGAAGTACAAAAAGCAGGGACTTAAGAAAAGATTTTCTATATTTGGCTGATTTAAAAAACACGAACATCCCTCCTAAAATTTGAAGCGGCAGGCATGCCGAACACATTATATTCCGCACTGCCCGCCGCTGTTTACATTCTCACTCTGTTATTCTGTTATCTTATTCATATTCAGCAATCAGATCTGTAATTGTTTTTCCTACTTCTTCGGAAGAATGTCCCATTGCAATACCCTGTAATGCCTGACGAACCGTATTGATCATATGTGTTGCACTGTCATAGTTCTCAATATCTCCACGAACCTCTTTTGTTTCAGCAATAATCTGATTTGCCTCTGCTGTCAGATAATCACCGGCCTCTGTTGTTACGTTAACACTCATTGGTGCCGGATATCCTTCATAAAACGTATTAACAACATCTTCACTTGTCATATATTTCATGAAGAGAACAGATGCTGCAACCTCATCTGCATCGCCAGTATCAACAATGTAATAAGCTTCGTTTCCACCGCCCATATCGTGGAACTCATATTTTTCATCTACATATGGGAAACGAATTGCATGAACTTTCTGACTGTCAAAAAGCTCAAGTGCATCATGATCTTCTGCACAGAACCATGTTCCCATGGTAATAAATGCACAGCCGCCAGTATTAAAGATAGATCTCTCCTGACCATCATCATTTCCAAGGAGATTTGTTCCAAGATAGCCTTTATCTACTGCATCTTTGATCATATCATATATCTTTTTCTGTTCTTCTCCATCGTAAGAAACCTCACGACTTCCCAGCTTTTCAGCCATTTCGCAGCCATATGTCTTGTAATTCAGTACGGAATGAAGATGTCCGAAACGGTAGTCATCTTTCTCACCCATATCAAATGGCTGTACACCGTTTTCTTTCAGTTTCGCACATGCATCCATCAAATCATCCCAACTTTTAAGTGATGCGGGATCAATGCCATTTTCATTGAGGATATCTTCATTATAGAACAACATTACTTCATATGCAGACCAAGGCACACCATATGTTCCCTCAACTCCATACGCTGTATAATCTGTCATTCCATCACCAATTGAGTTAAATCTTTCTTTCCACTCCGGATACTGCTCATAATACGGATCCATATCTACGATCAGATTTTCCTGTACATAACCTGCAACACGGGATCCGCCGTACTCTACAATAATATTTGGCATTGAGCTCTTATCTGCCATAAGAACAGATTCGGAATTCAACCACTCAGACTCTGTCGGAATATTAATGCTCTCTACCTTAATCCCCGGATATTTTTTCATAAAATCATCTACGATGTTCTGATAGAGTGTTCCCGTTACGTCTGCTGCATCCCATCTGGTATGGAGAGTAATTGTCACGTCCTTATATTCTCTGTTTTCCACATCATAATCTGTATCGCCGTCTGCGGCCATAACTACACACCCTGTTGATGCTACCATTGCTGCTGCCAATACAGCTGCCAATAGTTTTTTCTTCATTTTGTATCCCCCTTCTCTTTCACATTTTTTGTTTCTTGCCCCAATACCTTACGAAAAATTTTCTGTTTTTTTACGTACGCACTTTTTTAACAGATATTTTTCGACATTTTTTTATTTTTTACCTCCTTTTTCTTTTTTGTTCGCTTTTAATGTATGAGCATATATTACCATCAAACTATTTAGTTGTATATACCTATTGTTTCACAATTTTCTCAATATTCTTTTGTTTAATATGCACATGTTAATTTGTTATTTCTTATTATCATTATTTATTTTGACAGTTTTGTATTTCATCATGAAATATTGTTCTTTTATGTTTCTTGTTTTCATTTATATATTTTTTCTATTTTTTGCAAAAAAACCACTACAGACATTTTATATCGCCGTCTGCAGTGGTTTTTACTACACTAACATATTTATTATTTTCAGATATTCTCTTCGATCACCTTTTCGATCCGTCTCTTCACTTCTTCTGCGATCTCTGTGGTATGCATATCTTTGTATTCCTCATAATACATCGGAGGAAGGATATGCACCTGTACGGTGATCCTCTCTGTAGAACCTGTATCAAAAGCCTTAAAGGAATCGATCAGTGCAACCGGAACGATCGGGCATTTCGTCTTGGTGGCAGTTTTGAAGCTGCCGCCCTTAAACGGTCCCGGATGATTTCCGTTTTTACTTCTGGTTCCCTCCGGAAAGATCAGATAATTACGACCAGCCTTCACTTCCCGTATTACATTGACAATAACCTGCATGGACTGCTTCAGGTCTTCCCTGTCAATGATAAAGGCCTTCATACAGGCAAAAACCTGCTTCAGAAAAGGAATCTCTCCAACTTCCTTCTTTGCAACTACCGAAAAAGGAACCGGGCAGGCCCGGATGATCGCCAGCACATCAAACAGACCCTGGTGATTCGGAAAAAACATAAACCCCTTTTCTTTTGGGATATTTTCAGCTCCATGCACATCAATATGGATATTTCCGCCTTCAATGGCATGCTCATCTACCTGTCTCAGGAATGCGTATTTCTTCTCTTCCGGATAATCATCTGTATGCGCTGCATACCAGCAAAGCTTGATCCACCAGTAAGGAACAAAGACTATATTTCTGAGCACCATCAGTAAAATCCGCTTCATTCTTACATCCTCCCGCCTCTGCTTTATCCGTTCAGTTTCCCTGCGATCTTATCCTCGTATCCCGGATTCTTTTTCAGAAAAACCTCATAAGCCTTTGTATAATCTGTATAGGTTTTCGTAGTCATAAATTTCTGATAGTCTTTGGCAGCCTGCTGGCTGATCTTATCTGAAATCTCAGAAGGCGCATACAGATAATACTTTTTGTCCTGGACCTTTACAAGATAGGTACTGATACATGGATATTCCTGCTCGTTCTCCAGAACAAGATTATAGCGGATATAAACATAAGAATAATTTTTGTTTTCAGAAATGGAGCCACAGCTGTCGATATTTACGTCCTTTACTCCATGGGCCTGGAAATATTTTATCGTGGAGGAAATCTCTGTTTTCGCCTCATCCGATAACTTATCCGCACTGTAACAGCCCTGCATCTTTTTATTCTTGCCTGCTGCTGCCGCTTTGATGTAGCCTTCCACAACTCCCTCCGGAGTTCTGTGGCTGATCTTTCCGCAGCCCCTGGCCGCCAGAACGATCACCAGCAGGATCAAAATGATCCCCGCCAGTGTCGCAATGTGGACAAAATTCAGTTTTTTATTAGAGTATTTCAGCTTCTTTACAGATTTTTTTCTGCGTTTTTTCTTTGTCGTCGTCATGACTTATCCTCGACCTTATTCTTCTTCACTGCCTGTGACAGCTTCCTCTGCAGAGCCCTCTTCGTTATCGCCGGTTTCTCCGTCAGCTTTTTCGGCATTTGTATCTGCTTCCGGATCTTTATCTCTTACCTTGGCGATACTTGCAACGGTTACACCCTCTGTAAGATTGATCATCTTCACACCGGAGGTGATCCTTCCAAGAACAGAGATATCCGCACACTGCAGACGGATAATGATACCCTCTGTAGTGATCATCATGATCTCGTTCTCTTCGTTGACAGCCTTGGCACCGACAACATTTCCGGTCTTTTCGGTGATCTTGTAGCACTTCACACCCTTACCTCCACGGTTCTGGACAGCAAACTCACTCATGGCTGTACGTTTGCCCATTCCGTTCTCAGAAGCTACAAGCAGATAATCTCCCTGGGTGTTCAGCTGCATGGCAACAACTTCATCACCGTCAGTAAGATTCATACCTCTTACTCCCATGGATGCACGGCCTGTGCTGCGGACATCCGTTTCCTTAAAGCGGATACACTGTCCGTCCCTGGTCACAAGAATAATATCTTTGTTATTATCAGTAGCCTTAACCTCGATCAGCTCGTCATCATCACGGAGAACGATTGCTGTAAGACCTGTCTTACGGACATTCTCGTAATCCTTGATCGGAGTTTTCTTCACAAGGCCTTTCTTGGTGGCCATCATCAGATAATGACCCTCTTCATATTTACGAAGCGGGATCACAGCTGTGATCTTTTCTCCCGGTGCAAGCTGCAGAAGATTGATGATTGCAGTTCCTCTGGCTGTACGACCGGCCTCCGGGATCTCATATGCCTTCAGTCTGTATACACGTCCTGTATTAGTAAAGAACATGAGGTAATGGTGCGTTGTCGTCATCAGAAGCTCTTCGATATAGTCATCCTCAATAGTCTGCATACCCTTGATTCCTCTGCCGCCACGGTTCTGGCTGCGGAAGTTGTCAACGGTCATACGCTTGATATAACCAAGCTTTGTCATTGCGATCACTGTATTTTCTCTCGGAATCAGATCCTCTGTAGAGATATCATATACATCGTATCCGATGGAAGTCTTTCTGTCATCGCCGTATTTCTCTGCAATGGCAAGAATCTCCTCACGAATCACCCTGAGAAGGAGCTTGCGGTCAGCAAGGATTGCCTGGAACTTGCGGATCTTCTCCATAAGCTCTGCATACTCAGCCTCCAGCTTCTCTCTTTCCAGACCTGTCAGTGCACGGAGACGCATATCCACGATTGCCTGTGCCTGCACATCTGTCAGCTCAAAACGGTCGATCAGCTCCTGCTTGGCGATCTGTACGTTGCGGGAACCACGGATGATGCGGATCACTTCGTCAATATTATCAAGTGCCTTCAGAAGACCCTCCAAAATATGGGCTCTCTCCTGTGCCTTATTAAGATCATACTGTGTTCTTCTGCGAACTACATTCTCCTGATGCTCCAGATAGTACTTCAGCATCTCTTTCAGATTCAGAACCTTCGGTTCCATGCTTCCATGATTCGGAACAAGAGAAAGCATGATCACACCAAAAGTATCCTGCAGCTGTGTATGCTTGTAGAGCAGATTCAAGATCACGTTGGCATTGGCATCCTTACGAAGATCAATACAGATTCGCATACCCTCACGGCTGGAATGGTCGTTCAGGTCTGTGATCCCGTCGATCTTTTTATCACGGACAAGCTCTGCGATCTTCTCGATCAGACGTGCCTTGTTTACAAGGTACGGGAGCTCGGTAACTACGATACGGGATTTACCGTTTGGCAAAGTTTCGATATTCGTCACCGCACGGACACGGATCTTGCCACGTCCGGTACGGTAGGCTTCCTCGATACCTCTCGTTCCGAGGATGGTCGCTCCTGTAGGGAAGTCTGGTCCCTTTACGATCTCAAGAAGCTCCTCCATAGCTGTTTCTCTGTCTTCTTCCACAATGTTGTCAATGATCTTAACAACTGCATTGATAGTTTCACGAAGGTTATGCGGCGGAATATTGGTTGCCATACCTACCGCAATACCTGTAGTACCGTTTACCAAAAGGTTCGGAAAACGTGCCGGAAGCACAACCGGTTCACGCTCTGTCTCATCAAAGTTCGGCTGAAAATCAACCGTATCCTTGTTGATGTCAGCAAGCATCTCCATGGATATCTTGCTGAGACGTGCCTCTGTATATCGCATGGCAGCCGCACCGTCACCATCCACAGAACCAAAGTTTCCATGTCCATCAACCAGCGGATATCTTGTGGACCATTCCTGAGCCATATTAACCAGCGCACCATAGATGGAACTGTCACCATGCGGATGATATTTACCCATGGTATCACCGACAATACGCGCACATTTTCTGTGTGGCTTGTCAGGACCATTATTCAGCTCGATCATAGAGTACAGAACTCGGCGCTGTACCGGCTTCAGACCGTCTCTTACATCAGGCAAGGCTCGTGAGGCGATAACACTCATGGCATAGTCGATGTAAGATTCCTTCATCGTTTTTTCCAGATCCACTTCGTGGACTTTGTCAAAAATATTATCTTCCATTCTTCTTTATTCTCCTAGATATCAAGATTCTTAACGAATCTTGCATTTTCTTCGATAAATTCACGTCTTGGCTCTACCTTGTCTCCCATAAGAGTGGTAAATGTCAGATCGATCTCAGATGTGGCAGCTTCATCCATGGTCACACGGAGAAGGATTCTCTTCTCAGGGTCCATAGTAGTCTCCCAAAGCTGCTCGGCATCCATCTCACCCAGACCTTTATAACGCTGGATCTTATTGTTTCCGTCACGTCCGATCTCGGTAAGGATATTGTTCAGCTCATTATCGTCATATGCATACCATACCTTTTTGTTCTTCTCCACTTTATAGAGAGGAGGCTGCGCCAGGTATACATATCCCTGCTTGATCAGCTCCGGCATGAACCGATACAGGAAGGTCAGAAGCAGTGTTGCGATATGTGCACCGTCAACATCGGCATCGGTCATAATGATGATCTTGTGATAACGAAGCTTGGAAATATCAAAATCCTCATGGATTCCGGTTCCGAAGGCAGTGATCATTGCCTTGATCTCTTTGTTTCCGTAAATTTTATCCAGACGTGCCTTCTCAACATTCAGGATCTTACCACGAAGTGGAAGGATCGCCTGTGTGGCACGGTTTCTCGCTGTCTTGGCAGAACCACCCGCAGAATCTCCCTCTACGATATAAATCTCACAGTTCTCCGGATTCTTGTCAGAACAGTCTGCAAGCTTTCCCGGAAGTGACATACTGTCCAGTGCGGATTTTCTTCTTGTAAGGTCACGTGCCTTTCTGGCTGCCTCTCTGGCTCTCTGTGCAAGAACAGATTTCTCAACTGTAGCCTTGGCAACTGCAGGATTCTGCTCCAGGAAAATCTCCAGCTGTTTACTTACAACACTGTCTACCGCACCTCTGGCCTCACTGTTTCCAAGCTTCTGCTTAGTCTGACCCTCAAACTGCGGATTCTCGATCTTAACACTGACGATCGCAGTCAGGCCCTCACGGATATCATCACCGCTTAAGTTTGGCTCACTGTCCTTAAGAAGCTTGTTCTTACGTGCATAATCATTAAATGTATTGGTGATCGCATTACGGAAACCGGTAATGTGTGTACCACCCTCCGGTGTATTGATATTGTTTACAAAGCCATAGGTGTTCTCTGTATAGGAGTCATTGTGCTGCAGCGCAACCTCTACAGACACGCCGTCCTTCTCACCCTCACAGTAAATGATCTCCGGGTAAAGAGCCTCCTTACTTCTGTTCAGATAACTTACAAACTCACGGATACCACCCTCATAGTGGAATACCTTCTCGCGCTCCTGACCCTCTCTCTTATCCTCCAGTACGATACGAAGACCCTTAGTCAGGAAAGCCATCTCACGAAGTCTCTGTTTCAGGATATCATAATCATAAACAGTCTCCTCAAAGATCTCCTTGTCCGGAAGGAAATAAACCTTCGTACCGGAAAGCCCCGGTTCACAGTCACCTACCACCTTCAGCGGGTACATAGTCTTGCCACGCTCATATCTCTGTCTGTATTCCTTACCCTCTCGGTAGATGGTAACCTCCAGCCATTCGGAAAGTGCATTTACAACAGATGCACCAACACCGTGAAGACCACCGGAAACCTTATATCCTCCACCGCCGAACTTACCGCCTGCGTGAAGAATGGTAAATACAACCTCAACTGCCGGAATACCAGCCTTATGATTGATGCCAACCGGAATACCACGACCATTATCTGTAACTGTAATGGAATTATCCGGATTGATATCTACATGGATCTCCGTACAAAAACCAGCCAGTGCTTCATCGACTGCGTTATCCACGATCTCATATACGAGATGATGAAGTCCACGGCTGGAGGTACTTCCGATATACATTCCAGGCCTCTTACGTACGGCTTCCAGTCCTTCCAGGATCTGGATCTGATCCGCGCCGTATTCTGTATTCTCTGCGCCCATGTCATTCCTCCTGTTCTTGTCATCCGGACGTATTTGAAAATTCATTTCTGCAGAACCATAGCAGCTTCAGAAATTATTACATCAAATCCTGAGCAAGAAAAACTGATCTGTTAATTTCAGAAAATACTGTATTTTCATTTTGCAGAAAGCAATTCTCAAACCCACTCCGGAAGTGTCATTTATACCTGTAAAATAAATATTTTTTACATACGAATACAGAGTTTATTATAGCACAAAAAAGCCTGTATTTCCACGCAAAATCATAGGAAATACAGGCAAAAAAGTATCTTATTAAATGCAATTTCAAATTACATAGCACAATATGCACTTAAAATATATGGAATATTCAGCTACTCCAGTAAAAGCCCAAATTCTTTTAACAATTTCTTCTGGTATTCCGGATCTGATGCCGATTTTATAATATCAGACGTCCTGCCCAGTTCAGCAAGACAGAGGATCAAACTGTTAATACTATGTTCTCCCTGTTGCATTCCCTGCTGTATTCCCTGCTGCATCCCCTGCTGCATTCCCTGCTGTATTCCCTGCTGTATTCCCTGCTGCATTCCCTGCTGCATCCCATCCTTTATTCCATCCTGCATTCCAATTCCATAACCTTCATCATAGCCAGCCTGTAAACTTTTTCTTATCTTTTCCTCAATCTGATCCTGTATGATCCGATTTAATGCTTCACACATACAATCCGCCTCCCTGAATTTTTCTTCATTAGCCCTTACGATCATCTGCATGACTGATTCGTACAAAGGATTTTTCTGCTTTTCTCTGTATTCATTGAGAAGTCGTTTCATATCTTCCTTATCTTTTATTCTATCAGTCAGACTTCTCAGCCACAGATTTTTCTGCTTCGACAACTGTTCCGTTACAATAACCTGAATTGGGATCTTAGATCCTGTTACGTAATAAATTCCTTCTTCTATCTTTTTTATCCGGCATTTCCAAAACTCCCTCAAATGCCGGAGCATCTTCCGGGGATATGCCCTGCTTACCAAAGAGATCGTAATCTCCTCAATTGGGATTTCATCCTCAGTTACCGTATCCGCTTTATAAAAAAATGCATATCCACACACCTTATAAAAATCATTGATGCTTATATAATCCGTCGGACTCTTATACTCAATGATATTATATTTCCGGAAGATCCTTCCGATGTTTTTATTAATGGGGATATCGGTCTTCTTTTTGATCACAAGCGCATCGATCTCCATTGGTTTCGTCCCAAGCTGATGCTCATTCTCAAAAATCAGATTCTCCCTTTCTGACTCCAGTTCTATTTGGATATCAGCAAAAAATGCAGGATGCCACTGCCGCAGGTTAGAGCTGTTTGTTCTGTTTTTGTTTACGATCATACACGACTCCTCTTTTTTGATCTCAAGGAGCCTCATCTGAAAACTCCTGCTGAAAAATGGAAAAAAGCATGAATTTTCTGAGATGACAGGCAATCTGCCTGATATATGAAATGTAATAGAAAAATAAGATTATTTTTAGAAAATATGCTTTTACAGCATTTCCATAGAATCCCGGAACTGCTTTTTATTTTTGATAAGATCAGCTTACCACAATATGGTCTGTACTGCAAGCAAATCATTTCGACAAAATCCGCACAGTACTTTTTATATTACTGTTCACTCCGTTCTCAGCAACACGCTTCGCGATGCCAGTGAACAGTAATCTTTTTATTACTATAAAAAAAGCCACATACGCTCCCAAAAAATCCTTGGTCACAGTATGCAGCTTATTCAATCATCCACGATCACGTTATTACGATCCGTGCCGCAATTTACACCTGATCATTCAGCAGAACCTTCTCCATCCAGAAGCGCCTTATAAATATCCCGCTTGGAAACACCACGATCCTTGGCAGCAAGCTTCATGGCATCCTTCCTGGAATTCCCCTGCTGCTCATACATCGCCACATGCTCCGCAATGGAAATCTCCTCCCAGGAAGCACGCTTCTCCGCCTCCATCTCACTGCGGCTCCTGCCCTCGATCACGAGAACACACTCACCCAGCGGCTTCTCATCTTTATAAAAATCCATCAGATCATCGATCGTAGTCCGGAATGCCGTCTCATGCTTCTTGGTCAGCTCTCTGCAAAGAGTCATCCGGCGGTTGCCAAGCGCCTCTCTGAGCTCACCAAGGGTCCGTACAAGCCTGTGAGGCGCCTCATACAGGATAATAGTCCTGGTTTCACAGGAAAGCTCCTCCAGGATCGTTTTTCGTTCTTTCTTATCCGCCGGAAGAAAAGCCTCGAAAGCAAAACGCCTGGTATGCAGGCCTGACAAAGTCAGAGCAGTGATGCAGGCAGCAGGACCCGGAAGCGAAGTCACTTCAATTCCGGCTTCATAGCACATGGCGGCAAGCTCCTCCCCGGGATCTGAGATACCCGGAGTACCTGCATCTGTGATCAACGCAATGTTTGTACCTGCCAGCAGCTTTTCCACAAGGACATGGCCCTTATCTATCTTATTGTATTCGTGGTAGCTGGTCATGGGGGTTTTTATATCAAAATGATTCAGCAGTTTTATGCTGTTGCGGGTATCTTCCGCGGCGATTAAGTCCACTTCCCGAAGGGTTCTTAGTACTCGAAGGGTGATGTCTTCGAGGTTTCCTATGGGGGTGGCACATAAGTATAGTTTTCCGTTTTGTTTCATATTTGCCTCTTTTCTCGCTTGACCGCGGGGTGTTTTTTCCACTTGACCGTGGGGGATTTCGCTTGACCTCCGGGGGGATTCCGCTCGACCGCGGGGGGGATTCCGCTTGACCGCAGGGGTTTCCGCTTGACAGCGGGGGTTTGTTTAAGTTTGGAAGCTTTTAAAACCGCAAAGGGGCCGCAAAGCCGCGCCCCCTCTGCACACCCCTTGGGCTTTTTTTAAGTAGTGCAAGGGATTCGTTGTTCTTATTCGTTGACTTGTGTCTGTATGCTTCGGTATTCAGCGCGCTACGCTATGCCGATATTATTTCATTTCTTCACTTTCTCAGTGATTCACTTCCGGCAAGGTCCCTGTATTCTTCGATATTCAACGCACTACGCTGTGCCGATATTATTTCATTTCTTCACTTTCTCTGTGATTCACTTCCGGCAATGTGTCTGTATTCTTCGATACTCAGCGCGCTGCTCTATGCCGATATTATTTCATTTCTTCACTTTCTCCGTGATTCACTTCCGGCAAGGTCTCTGTATTCTTCGATACTCAGCGCACTACGCTGTGCCGATATTATTTCATTTCTTCACTTTCTCAGTGATTCACTTCTGGCAAGGTGTCTGTATTCTTCGATACTCAGCGCGCTACGCTATGCCGATATCATTTCATTTCTTCACTTTCTCAGTGATTCACTTCTGGCAAGGTCCCTGTATTCTTCGATACTCAGCGCGCTACGCGCTGCGATCTCTCGCTTTGAATCTCAGGTGAGGGGAGGCAGGCTGCTGGTGGTGACGTTAGCGGAGCCCCCGTCAGCGAGGTGAGGATAGCTGCTGCCACCGAGCGCACTGTTTGAGCGAAGCGAGTTTGCGCGAATGGCAGCAAACCGGCGCCGCAGCCGAGCAGGGGGCGCAGCGTGTCACCACCAGCAGCCTGCCTCCCCTCACCGTCCCTTCACCAACAGAAGACCCACAGCCACCATCACCTCCCAGCCATCCAGCGCAGCGCCGATGGCTCAAAACCCACCGAGCAGCCACCCTAAGTCACTGAGCAGCCACCCCATCACACCATCCGATACAACTCCAAAACATCCTCCGTATAAACCCCCGGCCGCTCATAAACCACCAGCGGCCGCTCAACCCGAATTCTGGAATTCCCGCCCTTACAAGCCTCGATCAACACCATATTCGGCTCCTTATCAATAAAAGGATACACCAGCTGCATCCTCTTAGGCTCCAGCTTATACTTCGTCAAAGTCGCCATCAGCTCCACAAGCCGAAACGGCCTGTGCACCAGAAAAAAACGCCCCCTGTCCTTCAGGACCCGGGCAGCCTGACAAGCCACATCATCAAACGAACACAAAATCTCATGCCTCGCGATCGCCTTCGGAAGATGCGGATTCGTCAACCCATGCTGCCCGATCATATACGGCGGATTACACGTCACCACATCAAAAGAAGCCGCCCCAAAAATCCCGGCAGCCTCCCTGATATCACCCTCAACGATCCGAACCCTGTCCTCAAGACCATTATACCTCACACTACGGTCAGCCATCTCCGCACACTCATGCTGGATCTCCAGCCCCGTGAAATGCTCCCCATCCGTACGATCAGAAAGCAAGATCGGAATGATCCCCGTACCGGTCCCCATATCCAGAGCAACCTCACCCCTCTTCACCCGGGCAAAGCCAGACAACAGAACCGCATCCATCCCAAAGCAAAACTTCTTCGGATCCTGGATCACAAACAACCCATTCTGAAGATCATCCACACGCTCACCGCAATAAACCAGATCACTTCTCATTCGGCTTCGAATCTCCCTTTTTAACCTCTTTCTCCTCGTGGTCAGCAGAACCGGCACCACCCTTACCCTTTTTTCTCTTAGGGCGGAACCTCAGATCACGGACCGGAAACTCCTGGATCTCCTTCTCGTCATTCACCTCAACCACGATCTTAACCATCTGCCGGAGAACATTCACACTCTGGACCGTACCCGAAACACCCTGCGGCGTCGTCACAATATCACCGATACCCGGAAGATTCCGGTTCAGCTCCTCATAAGTCTCCTGCTCATTCTTCAGACAGCACATCAGACGACCACAAACACCTGAAATCTTCGTCTGGTTCAGAGAAAGATTCTGCTCCTTCGCCATCTTGATGGAAACCGGCGCAAACTCCGAAAGATACGTATGACAGCAAAGCGTCCTTCCACAAATACCAATACCGCCAAGGATCTTCGTCTCATCACGGACACCAATCTGACGAAGCTCGATCCTGGTCTTAAACACAGACGCCAGATCCTTAACCAGCTGCCGGAAATCAATACGGCCATCCGCTGTAAAATAAAACAGCACCTTGTTATTATCAAAGGTATACTCCGCATCGATCAGCTTCATCTCAAGCCCATGCTCACGGATCTTCTTCTTGCAGATCTTAAAAGCCTCTTTCTCCTTCCGGCGGTTCTCAGCCTCATGGTCCTCGTCCTCCTTCGTTGCAACACGGAGAACCTCCTTCAGCGGATGGACCACCTCGTCCTCCTTCACGCTGCGCGGCTCCAGGACAACACGGCCATACTCCACACCACGGGCAGTCTCCACGATCACATGATCGCCGACCTTCACCTTGTAATTCTTAGGATTAAAATAATAAATCTTACCAACGTTACGAAATCTGACTCCAACTACCTTTTCCATTCTATTTCTCCCTAATTGTCAGGAACAGGAGCTCCAGGGCAAGTTCGAGATTAACATTGGCACGGAGACGCACCTTCGTCTTCTCCAGTGCCTCAAGGATTTTTTCGATATTCTCATAAGAACGCTCGCTGGCCTGCTCTCTGATAAAATTAATCTCCTGTTTAAAAACCAGGTTGTCAATTTCCCTTGTTGCCTTAAACATCAGAACATCGCGGAACCAGAACTGGAAAATATCCAGATAATCATTGATATTATTCTTATCAGCAGTCAAAGTCTTGATCGCCTCTGTCAGCTCATAAACCTCCATGGAATTGGCATATTTCAAAATCTTCAGGGCATTGGCAGTCATATCTGCAAACTCCTGAGAAGTCGCAGCCTCCTTCGCCTTGCCGATACTGCCCTGCGCATAAGACGCATCGATCTCAGCCTGATAATCCGGCACCTGAAGATGCTCCATCAGATATTCCTTCACAAGACTGTCATCCACCACCTTCAGATCCAGACGCACACATCTGGAACGGATCGTAGGAAGAAGACTGTCGATATTGCTTGTCAGCAGCATGATCACCGCATATTCCGGCGGTTCCTCGATAGTTTTCAAAATGGCATTCTGCGCCTGCACCGTCATCATCTCCGCATCCGGAATGATATAGATCTTATACGGACTGCAGTACGGCTTGATATCCACATCACGCACAACCTGGTCACGCACCTCGTCAATGCTGATGCTTCCAGGCTTCTCATGAGTTACTGTAATGATATCCGGATGATTCTTGCCGATCACCTTCTTACAGGAATCACAAGTCATACACGGTTCAGACTCTCCCGATTCACACTGCAGCGCTGCCGCAAAAGTCCCCGCAAGAAGCTTCTTGCCGGCTCCCGGTTCCCCTGTAAAAATATAAGAGTGGGATACCTTCCCTGTCTCTATCGCATTCTTCAAATGCCTGATTATATCGTCATGGCCGATGATGTCATGAAATCCTGCCATAAGAATCACCTCTTTCTGCCTTTTGTGCCCTCCGTTATACCCGGCGGACATCTTTCAACTAATTATAACATAATCTTCTGTATAAAAAAAACTATTTTTCCTTATTGTACAGATTTTATATAATTTACGATCTCCTTCACACATTCATCCAGATTATGATTCTCAAAACGCTTCCATATACCTGCTTTAAGAATATTTTCCTCGGAAAAATCATTCTGGTCTGCAAGAAAACGCCTGCACATCTCCTCGTACTTCGGCACCTCCTGGGTCTTCTCCCTGGCAAGCGCACGCTCCAGACGCTCTCCGTCTTCCACCTCTATATAAACCGGCCACATCACTTCATTGCCGTAATACTCCCGGAGCCTCACAAAAGACTCCAGTGTACCGATCCCCAGATAGCTGTCATTACCCACAGACACCTGCCCGTCATCCGCAGTAAAATATGTCCACGGCCCGTAAACTGTCTGATAAGTACGCGCCTCGATCAGCTTCCCGTTTCTTCGGAACTCCTTCAGTTTATTCTCATCTGCAAAAAAATATTCTCTTCCATTCACCTCTCCATCCCGGATCGGACGGGTGGTATAGATCACAAGCCGCTTAAGCCCCAGCTCCTGATCCCCCTCCAGCTGTCTGTAAATACTATCCTTACCGGAAGAGCTTTTTCCCATAATGTAAAAAATCTTTCCCATATGTCTCCTCTGCTGCATATGCGTTACTATACACGCTCTGCTCCGTAATACACAGAGCCGTCTGCTGCCACGCACCTCACATCTCATTTCTCACAACACACACCGTCTCACTGGTCTGGTCGCTCAGGCCTTGGACCTCAAAGCCCTGTTCCAGGTATCTTCTCACATTTTTTACGAAATGTCCAGAAATCTGTTCCCCCGGAACGATCAGCGGGATCCCCGGCGGATAAAGATACGCAAACTCCCCGGACGTCCGTCCGATACACTCATCCAGCGGACACCGCTCACTCTCCGCATCCATAGCCTGGGAGATCCGCATGACCTGCTTCATTTTTCCGTTTTTCAAGGGCGCCCTCTCCACAGCCTCTTCTCTGTATTTTAACGATTCACGACGGTCGATTTCTTCAATAGCATCACAAAGCCGCTCAAAGCCCTCCGCCGTATCACCCACAGCCGCCAGCGCCAGCACATAATTCTCCGCCTCCATCTCCATTTCCAGATGAAACTCCCTCCGGAGGATCTGATGCAGCTCCCGGCCGTTCAGCGAACTGTCCACAGTAGAAAGCAATATCTTGGATCTGTCAAAATCAAAAACTCTCTGGCACTCACAGGCCTGCGGCGTCACCAGCCGGATATACTTACACCCGGAAAGACGCCTGCGTGCTTTTTCCAGATTCTCCGTAAACACACGGAACATCTCATCCCCCTCACGCTTCAGCTTATCCATGCACGCATCAATGCTGCCCATAAGAATATAAGAAGGACTGCTGCTCTGATAGATTCCCAGGAAACGCTTCAGTTTTTCCCGGCTCACACGATCACTGCACAGATGGATCACCCCCGTCTGGGTCAGACAGGGCAGCGTCTTATGCACACTGTTGATCACCACATCCGCACCAAGCTGCGCCGCAGACACCGGAAAATAATCCGAAAACCGAAAATGCGCCCCGTGAGCCTCATCCACGATCAGCGGCACACCATAGTGATGCGCGATCTCCGCGATCCTCGCCACATCCGACACGATCCCGTCATAAGTCGGCGAAGTGATCAGCACCGCCTGGATCTCCGGATTTTCCGCCAGATACATTTCCACACGGCCGGGTGAAATCCCTCCGTTTATCCCCAATTTCGGATCTTCATGTGGATAAATATACGTAGCACTCAGCTCCCGCAGATAAATCGCATGGTAAACCGCCTTATGGCAGTTCCTTGCCACCAGAATCTGTCCACCCTTATCCACAGCCGCAGACACCGCCGCCAGAATCGCCCCGGAGCTTCCATTAATACTGTAAAAACTCTCCGGCACACCATAAAGCCGTGCAACATCCTCCTGCGCCCTTTTCAAAATATCCTCAGCATGATGCAGGTTATCAAACCCGTCAATCTCCGTAATATCCCTCTCCACCGGAAAATCCCCCTCCACAGCCAGCGGATTCCTCTTATGCCCCGGCATATGAAACGGATAAAAATCACTCTTACCGTACGCTTCCAATTTCTTGTATAATCTGTCTTCCATAATTCGTCCTTTTCATCCTAAAAACAAGGAGGGGCTATCACCAGACGATATTCCCCTCCATTTTTATCACATCTCAGCAAAATCGATCCTCAGATCCTCATAGATCCCCACTTTGATCGAATCCTGAAATGTATACTGCTCCGTATCCTCATTTTCAAAATCATACACCATTATCAGCTTCTTCACAGGATCCACGATCCAGTACTCTCTCACACCGGCAGTCCTGTATTTAAACAGCTTGGTATAGTAATCCATACGCCTGCTCGCCGGAGAAACGATCTCGATGATCCAGTCCGGAGCACCCTTGCATCCCCTGTCATCCAGCTTATCCGGATCACAGATAACAGAAACATCCGGTTCCACATAAGTATTCGTCTTCTCATCCAGATACACCGCAAACGGTGCGGCAAACACCTCACATTTCCCCTTATTAGACTCTATATAGTTACCTATCTTTCTGGACAAGATACTTGAAATCCTCTGATGCATCGTATTCGGCGGCGCCATATAATAAATATGTCCATCGATCAGTTCCGCTCTTTCACCCTCCGGCAAAGCATAAATATCCTCTATCGTATAAACCCTTTCCCTCAACAGCGGCATATCTCCACTCCTCTCAAAAGCACTCAGCAGATCATACACCATCATTCCGATCTGCACTCATACCCGCCTGCAGCAGCTCCATCCGAAGCCTTCCCCACAGGCTCACACCTTAAACCGGTACCCCACACCCCAGATCGTCTCAATATACTGAGGCTTGGCCGTATTAAACTCGATCTTCTCACGGATCTTCTTGATATGCACCGTAACCGTAGCGATATCACCCACAGACTCCATATCCCAGATCTCCCGGAAAAGCTCCTCCTTTGTAAAAACCCTGTTCGGATTCTCAGCCAAAAAAGTCAAAAGATCAAACTCCTTGGTAGTAAACGTCGTCTCCTCACCATTGACCCACACACGCCTGGCCGTCTTATCGATCTTAATACCGCGGATCTCGATCACATCATTCTTATGCACATTAGAACCAACCAGCCGGTTATAACGCTCCATATGCGCCTTCACACGGGCAACCAGCTCACTTGGACTGAACGGCTTGGTCATATAATCATCCGCACCAAGACCCAGTCCCCGGATCTTATCGATATCATCCTTCTTGGCCGAAACCATAATGATCGGCGTATTCTTCTCCTCACGGACCTGCCGGCAGATATCAAAGCCATCCACCTCCGGAAGCATCAGATCCAGGATGATCAGATCAAACTCCTCCTTCATGGCACGAACAAGCCCCGTATCACCACGGTTCTCGATCTCCACCTCAAACCCCGAAAGCTCCAGATAATCCTTCTCCAGATCCGCGATCGCTTCCTCATCCTCTATGATCAAAATCCTACTCATTCATCGGTACCTCCTGATATTTTCTGAGAACAAAATACATGATTGTTCCGATCCCCAGCCGGCTTGTGGCCCAGACCTTTCCACCATGATCCTCCATGATCTTCTTTACGATGGAAAGTCCGATACCGCTTCCTCCTTTGGAAGAATTTCTGGAAACATCGGTACGGTAAAAACGGTCAAAAATATACGGCAGATCCTTGGCGGCAATACCCTTGCCGTTATCCTCGATCTCCACCTGGATAAAATCACCCACATCCTTCACCCGAAGCTGGATGATCCCCCTTGGCTTCTCCATATACTTAATGGCATTACTCACGATATTATGGATCACACGGCGGATCTGCTCACCATCCGCAATAACCTGCACACCCTTCTCCACATAATTGGCATACACAAGCTCGATCCCCCTGGTCTCCATCTCAAGCCCAAGCTCCTCCGCACAATCCGAAAAATAATCCTCCACATTCAGCTTGCTGAACGTATACGGAATACGGTTGGTATCGATCTTGGAATAAAAGGTCAGCTCATTGATCAGATGATCCATCTCATTGGTCTTATTATAAATGGTACGCACATACCGGTCCATCTTCTCCGGCGTATCCGCCACACCATCCATGATCCCCTCCACATAACCCTTCACCGCAGTGATCGGCGTCTTCAGGTCATGGGAAATATTGCTGATCAGCTCCTTATTCTCCTTATCCATCAGGATCTTCTCTTCCGTGGACTCCTTCAGACGCTTACGCATCTCCTCAAAATCCTGGCAAAGCTGGGAAAATTCATCATTCCCCTCAACCTCCAGCACAAAATCCAGATTCCCCTCCTTGATGTTCTTGGTAGCCTTCTTAAGCTTCACCAGCGGAACCGCAATACTCCTGTATATCCACAGCCCTACTGACAAAGCAGTAAAAACAAGGATGATCGTTGCGGTCAGGATCATATCCTTGGCCATCAGCTTCACCTGGTTACTGGAAGACTGCGCCAGAGAAATATCATAGACCATCTGGCTGGAATCCGAAGCCTGGCTGCTGCTCTCCTGCACATGCCTCGCCTGCGTCTGGCTGAACCCGTACAGACTTGCGGAAAAAAGAAGCAGCGGCAGCAGGATGATCGCAACGAAGCCCACAATAATACGTGTTTTTAACTTCATCTGTATCTCCGTCCTTTATAAATTCACACATTCACATACACGTATTATAACATAAACTATATTCCCTATCTCTAAATTTTCTATAAAAAAGCCCCATCTCACCATGCAAGAAGCCCCCGGTACTGGCACTACCGGGGGCTTCACTCTTTATTCTTCTGAAACGATTATTCGTAGCTGTTGCAAAGATACTTCTTCAGAGTTTCAACCTTGTCCAGATGCTCCCATGGAAGATCAACATCTGTACGGCCAAAATGACCATAAGCAGCAGTCTGCTTGTAGATCGGACGGCGAAGGTCAAGCATCTTGATGATACCAGCCGGACGAAGATCAAAATTCTCACGAACGATCTCAACAAGCTTGGTCTCAGAAAGCTTACCTGTTCCGAAGGTATTCACACTGACAGAAGTCGGATGCGCAACACCGATCGCATAGGAAAGCTGGATCTCACACTTGTCAGCAAGACCGGCTGCAACAATGTTCTTTGCAACATAACGTGCAGCATAAGCAGCAGAACGGTCAACCTTTGTGCAGTCCTTACCGGAGAAAGCACCGCCGCCGTGACGTCCTGTTCCGCCGTAGGTATCAACGATGATCTTACGTCCTGTCAGACCACTGTCACCGTGAGGTCCGCCGATAACAAAACGACCTGTCGGATTGATGAAATACTTCGTATCCGCATCAACCATATCAGCCGGAATGATCGCATCAAAAACATACTTCTTAATATCCTCATGGATCTGCTCCTGAGTAACATCCGGATCATGCTGTGTAGAGCATACAACAGCATCGATTCTCTTCGGCTTGCCAGCCTCATCATACTCAACAGTAACCTGAGTCTTTCCATCCGGTCTTAAATATTTCAGAGTGCCGTCCTTACGAACCTTTGTCAGCTGCTGAGCAAGCTTGTGAGCCATGTTGATGGCATATGGCATATACTCCTCAGTCTCATTGGAAGCATAACCAAACTGAAGACCCTGGTCACCGGCACCGATGGAATCCAGCTCGTCCTCATTCATATCGTCCTCTTTCTGCTCAAGAGCCTTGTCAACACCCATAGCGATATCTGTGGACTGCTTGTCAAGTGATGTGATAACCGCACAGGTATCTGCGTCAAAACCATAATCCGCATTGTCATATCCGATCTCACGGATAGTATCACGAACGATCTTCTGGATATCAACATTAGCCTTGGTTGTGATCTCACCCATAACAAGTACAAGACCTGTTGTAGTAGCAGTCTCGCAGGCAACACGGCTCATCGGATCCTGTGCCATCATAGCATCAAGGATCGCATCAGAAATAGAGTCGCAGACCTTGTCAGGATGACCCTCAGTTACAGATTCAGATGTAAATAAAATTTTCTCCATGATCTTCTCCTTTTGTAATAAAACAACGGTTATATACATAAAAAACAGCCCGTACAATCCGGACTGTTTAAATTCTGTAAACAATCCTCTTATTGTTCGATTGCTCGCTCAGGTTGGCACCTTCCTGGGTTCTCCGGGGTTGCCGTGGCTTCACAGATCCTTTGTATCTCCACCACTCTGAATAAAAGGCTATCTTTTATGAAATTTACTGCAACACATACAATATACTTATCATACCAAAATGTCAAGAGCAATTTTCGATAAAAAATATCACCCGTTACTTTTTCATCCCCAATACGTAAATATTCCCAAAAAAGAACCGGGCATCCACATCGCCCGGTTCTTCCATCGATCATCCTTCAGAATGATCCGTTATTTATTTTTTCTTCTTTCTCTTAACTCCATAAGCTGCACCACCGCCAACAATGATCGCTGCTGCAAGGATTCCAACCCATACGCCGATCGGTGTATCATCGCCGGTCTTTACAGAACGTCTTGCTGTACCGCTGGTATCGTTCGGAGCAGTTCCGCCCGCTGTGCCGTTATTCGGGATCGGAGTGATCCGATCATTTCCACCATGAGTTGCTCCAGGTGTAGCAGTCGGAATCGGTGTCGGCTCGGAAGAAAGACTGTTAGTGATCTCCTTTGTTACAGTATATCGGTTATCATTATTCAGTGTAACCTCACCCTGACCGGTAACTGTATACTTAAAGGTATCATCATCAACCGGATTTCCATCCTTATCCGTCTCCAGAACAGTATACGTAACACTGTTGATCTCCTGATCCTTTGGAAGATCCAACATTACCTCAACACTACCATTCTGTTTCAGAGTCACTACCTTCTCAAGCGTCAGCTCACCGTTACTTTCAGTGGAGAACACACCTGCATAGAACGTATCATCCACAGTAGAAGCAACACCATCGATCATCACATTCTTCTTAATGTTGATAAATCCGTTACGGCTGAATATATCGGAAATCTTTGTATAATAGTTATTTACATAAGCCGCTGCCTCAGTAGCACCACTATCTCCACCGATCACAACCTGATTGGACTTCTCTTCACTCTCACCATTCGGCTTCGTTACATTGTAGTAGTAAAGATTCTCCTCATCCACCTTGATCTTCGTATTCTGCTGAAGAGGCGTTCCATCCTCATCCAGCTCAAATACATAATAGGTGCCATCCGGAACATCCGTCCATGTAGCTGTACCACTGGAAGCATTCTGGATATGGATATCCTGTAAATAATCATCACGGAACGGGATATTACCTTCCTGATCCGAAAAAACGCCAATCTTATAAGTTACATCCTCCTTCGTTTCCAGAGGAATCACATTGTCGTTCTCATCAACATTATAGATTCTCTTCGTAACCTGGATCTGTCCCCGCTGTTTCGTTGAAGTCTTCGGATATGCCTGCACATCATACATCCAGCCCTGCTCCTGATCTGCAAAAGGAACGGAGATCAGCATCGGTGAAACCGCAACACTGCTGTTCGCATCTGTCTGCACCACCAGATACATGCCCTCAGCCAGATCGGTAACAGTAATATTACCCTCTGCATCAGAGGTTCTGGGCAGACCCCACACATCCACGCTTCCGCTACTGATCATATCTGCCAGCTGCCCTGCTGCTTCATACCATCCGTCAGCCGTCGTGATGGAATCAAAATCGATCGCTGCGGCAGCCAGTGCCTCATCCAGCACGAAATGCACATTGCCATCAAAATTCACACTGCCAACCTTATAGATTGTCAGCCCTACATTCGGCAACGGAGTCTGGTTTCCCTCCTCATCCGCCTGCTGAACTGTCAACGTCAGATTACCCATTGTTCCAGCTACATAATCCCCGGCGAAAACCGGCTGCAAAACACTCGTGACCAGCATAGCCGTCAGCATCAGAACAGCCAGAAGGCTCCGGAATATTTTCCCTTGCTTTCTTCTATTTTTCATCGCTCTCTGCCTCCTCTTTCCTTTCTGAAAGCTGTTTCATTCTGCGTTTTTTATCCTTGCGGCGGACAATCAGGTAAATCAGCAGAATCAGAATAACAAGCGCTGCCGCACCGCCGGCAAGAACCCTCTTCGGATCCACAACCGCAAGCTTCTGCGGAATCGTTTCGTCATTCTTAGTAACTTCTTCCTCCACATACTTCGTCCGAATACCACGAACAAGAAGTCTGTGGGTATTCACCGCATAAGGCGTACACGTAACCAGTGTCACATGATCCTCGCCCTCAACAATATCCAGGTCACTGGTCTCATCCGGAAGCACCGTCTTGATCTGATCCACCTTGTAGGCCAGATGCTTGCCAAGAATATGCAGGATAAAAATATCTCCCTTTTCCATCTGATCCAGATCTGTAAAAAGCTTCGCATTCGGAAGACCTCGATGCGCCGCCAGAACCGCATGAGTGCTCTTGCCTCCGATAGGAAGACTGGTGCCCTCCACGTGGCCCACACCCTTTTCCAACACGGTCTTGCTCAGTCCGTGATAGATAGCCAGCTTCGCTTTGATCTTTGGGATCTCGATACTACCCATCAGTCCGTCACCGTTAGGATCCAGGACTCTGTCATAAGGATGACTCAGCTCATAAGTATCCTCTTCCTCAAAAGCATCTACAATGGCATTCACCGGATGCTCGGCATTATACTCCTTCGCCTCTTTCCACAGCCTGTCATAGTCGTTGTCCGAAAGCTCCGTTACCGCTTCCTCGTACTTACTGACCAGCTGTGCGTTACGGTACTGGTTCCACATATCACTGATCGTAGGATAAAGGAACACACCCGCCCCCGCCAGAAACACCAGAGCGATAAAAATGTTCAGGACAACATTACTCTTTTTCTTTTTTTTCTTTTTAGCCATAAATCATTTCCTGCGTCGTTTTTTGTTCTGAACAGAATTGATACCGGCAACCAGGATCACCGCGATCACAATTCCGATCACAACACAGAGAGCAAGCATCGGAAGCGTCGGATTGGTGATTCCGGTAACCTTCTTCTCTGTTTTCTGAACCGCCTTCGCAGCCTTCATCGGAACTCTGTGTCCCCTCACCAGAAGTCTGTGCGTATTCACCGCATAAGGCGTACACGTAACCAACGTTACATAATCATCCCCATCCGTGATACCCAGAGACTCTGTCTGCTCCGGAAGAACGGTAAGAATCTGATCCACCTCGTAGGCAAGAGTCTTACCCAGCACATGCAGGTAAAAAACATCTCCCTCTTCCACAAGATTCAGATCTGTAAAAAGTTTCGCACTTGGAAGTCCTCTGTGTGCCGACAAAATACAATGCGTACTCTTGCCGCCAACCGGAAGACTGCTGCCGAACAAATGACCGGCACCTTTCTCCAGAGACTCATCTGTCGTGTAATGATAGATTGGAATGCTCACATCGATCACAGGAATCTCCACATACCCCATCATTCCATCACCATTCAGGTTCAGAAGAGACTCATATGTACTGTCCGTCTGGCCATCCCTCACGGAAAAGGCATCCGGCACACTTTCCTGCTTGATCTGTTCGTTATACTCCTGTGCTGCCTTCCACATGCTGTCAATCTTCTCCGAATTATCATCCGAAGAAACACTGCTGCTATAATTACTGATCAGCAGGCTGTCCCTGTACCGGTTCCAGGCATCACTGACCATTGGATACAGCAGTATGGACAACCCTATCAGAAACAGCAAACCAAGTCCAATATAATTTTTCTTCTTATTCTTTCTCATAGGTTTCTCCATACTGTTGTATTTACCACTCCCGGCCCCCGAAAGGGCCGGGCGGTAAAAGATTTACTACTATGTTTTAATACTTGCTTTGTCGTTGCTTATAAATAATTTTTGAATTGAATCGATCCGGCAATCAAACGATTACTCCTCAGATCCTTTTCTGCGGCTGATGAAGAAAGCACCAGCAGCGCCAGCCATAACTACAACACCGATGATAGTGAAGAGGTATGTTCCCATGCCACCTGTGGATGGAAGAGATGAAAGTCTTGAATCTTTCAATTTACCACTAGTATTTTTAAATTCAGCTTTTGCTACATTTCCCTCAAAGGTAAGATTAATATCCGCACCAGCTTCATTAATTGAATAACCATTTGGTGCTTTTGTCTCTTTAAAGTGATACTTGCCTTTATCTAAACCTTTAACTGTTACCTCACCATTTGCATTTGTAACCACGGTTGTTGTACGGGAATCAGGATTATATGTGTAAACACCTGTTTTCTTATCATAATCAAACGTTAATGCCTCTCCTACAACTTCTTGGTTATCTTTTGTTGTTACTTCATGCACTGTAAATTCAGCATTTGCAAGTTTCGTTGTTTCCGACTTAGCATCAATCTTTGTTAATACAATAGTACCGGTGTAAAGCTTAACATTATCATTAGTACCACCATATATTTCATCACTCTTGTGGCCCTTAGCAGTGTTCTCTACAGTTACGCTAGTAATCTTTGCCTTATATTTAACAGTAACTAACACACCTGCTTTGGGGTTGTCTGCATTTGCAACTAAGCTGTCTAAATTAATCTCAAATAAATGCGCGTTATCTTTACTTGGGACAATATCAGCACTAACTTGAGTAATATTTGGCTCATTGCCTAATACAACTGTTCCAGCTACATTTCCGTCTTCACCTAACACATAGTCAGCACCTTCAATTTTATCTGTAATTCTAAATTTTCTACTTGCTGCATTGTTTGCGTCAATGTAAGGAACATATGTTTTGATTGTATATTCAACTACATCACCAATTGCAACTGCATGATCCTCATCACCAACAGTTTTTTCAATATCCAGATGTGATCTTTTTGCCTCCACTGTTGTATTCTGAAGTGTTGGTGCATTCTCATAAGTACCAAATCCTACATATGCTGTTGCTACTTTGTAAGTATATTTATCCTTTTCAGCATCGAATGCATACACACCTGCTTTGTTTACAACCAGACTCTCTTTATTTTCTAATGTAATCCACTGAGCAGTTTTATTAGATTTAATAGTACTTAAAGCTTTATCAATATCTGCATTGCTAATAGCATCTATGCCTTTTGGAATATTCAATTCCTTATTTAACGCTGCATTCGGATCAGCTTTAAGAATAAGCATCCATAATGTAGTCTGAGCATCTTTTTTTGTTGCTCCTGTAAATGCATTTTCAGCTACTGTGTTACTAAATTTCCAACCTGTTGGCTGATTCTGATCCGGTTCAATAATCTGCATATACTTTAATGAATCCGCATCTGCAAAATTTCCTAATGTGATAGTCGCACTACCATCTGCAAAAACCGCTGTGCACATAGACAGTACCATAACCGCTGCCACTAATAATGCACCAATCTTTTTAAATAAATTTTTCATAAGGTTTGCTCCTTTCTTTCTCTGCATTTTTCTTTTTCGCCCTTCATCGGCTATTTACAATTAATGTGTTACGACCTCTTTGCTTCTTCCTCCCTTCGTTTATTATTTATAAACAACAGGAGTGCAGTTGCAAGAATCGCTACACCACTGATTGTAAATCCATAGGTTCCCGGTCCACCGGATTCTGGTAAGGAATATACCTTTGCATTTTTAATCATATATCTCTCATCAGAATTCTTTACTATTGCTGTTTTTCCGTCATTCTTTGTAACTGTAACTTCTCCGTTATTTTTAATGACGATTTTCCAAGGCTCAGTTACTAACGAATAGCCTGTAGCTGCTTTTGTCTCCTTTAACAGATAATTACCTGGAAGCAATTTTTCAAATCCAAATGTTCCACCATCTTTAGATGTCACATCTTCGACTTTTTCATCTTCATTCCAGCTTTCATCCGCTTTATAAAGTGTAAAACTTGCTCCATTAATCGTTATATCATGATCTGCCGCATCAACTTTTACAAAATCTACATTAGCCACAGTTTCTTTGTTAGTATAATCAACTTTACCAACACATCCTGGACCTGCATACTTTGCATAATCAACACCTTCAACCTTCAGTGCTTCAGCCTCTAATGCATTTTTGTTATCGTTGTCTGTACCAATTGTAAATTTGATATCTTTAAATTTGATATCTTCACTCTTTTCAGATTTACAATTTGTTACTTTTGAATCATTCTCTGCACTAAGCAACTGATAACCACTCTGGCTTACTTCCTTCACAATATACTCACCACGAGCCAACCCACCAACAATGGCTTTAGATTCATCATTCCCCATAGTGAACTTAGCGTCAGTATCCCCAGTTTTTACAGTCGCAGTTACTGTTGTTACAAGGTTTGATTCCTCTGCACTATTTTTATAAATCTTAAAGGTAAACGTTCCATTTTGCTTTGCAGCTTCTTTAAGCTTCTTAGTAATCTGAATCTGACCTTTGATAATATGAATTGTATAAACTCCATATTCTTTATTTGGATACTTCTCAGTGTCGCTATTTATAGCGGTTACTGTGCGAGTATCTCCACCAGCATTATACGTTACTTTCAAATAATACTTTTTAGAATCTGGCTCAGGAAAAACTTTCGCCATATTCCCTACTTCAATCGGTTTGGTACAAGCTTCATCTTCATACCATGTTAATGTAAAATCATTTTCATTAAATGCCTGTCCATTAGCACCCATTGTATAGGTCACTAATTTCTTCTTTCCATCCAGCTGAGTCACATATCCCTGAGGCTTTGCCTTATCAAACAATACCTTTAAAATATCCTCCGCTGTTGGAACCTTATCACCATAGAAAATTGTTGTTTCATTGTTGTTTACAACCAAATCAGATTTTACATTGACCTTTGGCTGTGGTAAAATCGCATTTCCATATCCTGTAGAAATCTTGGAATCCGGTGATACGTTGGTTGGAACATTGTTGCCACCGATATAATCATCTTTGGCTTTTACTTTAATAGATCTACTCCAACAAGCATCGCCGGCTTCATTTTCCTTTTTATTAGGAATTGTCTGTCCTTCCCATTTAATACACTGATTTCCCTTAGCATCAAGATAAACTGTTCCGCCATTAACTTGAACTGTTTTTCCATCCTTTAACTGATCCGCTGTGATAGCATTTCCCTCTTCGTCAAGAATTACAAATCTCGGATCAATTACATCTGTAATAGTAGCATTCTGAATAGCAGTATCCTCAGTAACTGTATGTTGGATTTTCTCAAAAATTTTAGCAAGCTCATCTGCATTATTCGCATTAAATGCACAACCTTCAGATGCAATTCCTGGATAATTTTCCGAATCATTTTTATCACCTGCTAAAAATTTCTTAGCATCAGCATCATTATCTAATGCAAATCCTATCGTAAATATCTTTATACCTTCTTTTTTTAATAGAATCGCTTGATTTTCTGCTTCATCTTGCTCTGCATCACTCCATTTATCAAAAAGATTATCTGCTGTTGGTCGTCCATCTGTAAATAAAATTACATATTTATTCTTGTCACTTACATTTTTAAAAAATGTATACGCTTTATTTAATGCTGTAGAAGGAGATGTTCCGCCATCTGCTTTCAATTTACTAACGGTTTGAAGTAAATCTGTTTCAGCATCCTTTACATTTTTACTTAAATCTTTCTCAGTAATTACTCGTGTATTAAATGCTGCCAATCCAATTTTACTTGTAGGTGAACTTACAGCGGTATCTTTTATAAACTTATTTACTACCTCTTTTAAAGCTGTCATTCTTGACGGGCAAGTATACACATCTACATAACTCGAAGGTGTTTGCCAACCACTATAACTAGAATAATATTTCCACTCCCCCCCTATATTAACTAAAGGGTAATGATAAGAAGAATAATAATAAACTTTATTCACATCTAATCCTGAAGGTTCATATCTTCCTTTCTTCGTATAACTAGCATCTCTATCACTATTAGTTTGCACACGAGCCATAGAGCCAGAAACATCTAATGCCATTACTACATCCGCAACTCCACCTGTTGTTACTACACTAGAACTTGTTGTTTTGGACGATGCTGTAATATTGATATTATACGTTCTTTTATCCCAGTTATCTACACTAACGGTTTTATTATATTCCATATTGGAATCAATAAATTCTTGCTTAGTCTGGTTAACAATCTGGTTATGCTCAACTGAATTTTCGGAACTGTCCTTCAAAGTAACTGAAACTTCCGTATCACTTTTTTTCGTTACCTCTACAGTCCATGTTTCCGTAGATCCTACATAACCATCTGGAGCCTGTGTTTCTCTTAAATAGTAAGTTCCTTCTCTTAAACTTCTGAAAATTACTTTACCATCCACATTATCAACTCGTGCAGATTCTACACTTCCAATTTCACTCTTACAATCAGGATCTCCGTAAAGTGTAAAACGGGCTCCGTTCAATCCTTGCTCTTTATTAGAATTTACTTTCTGTAATTCTAATGTTCCAAGTGGATCTGTTGTAACCTGTGAAATAGTTGCATTTGGAAGCGTAAACTGCATATCACAATTGGATTCGCCAGCTCCTCTTTCCATATAAAGAACTGTTAATGTATGCTCAGCGTTTTTATCTGCATCTTTTAAGTACTCCCACAAATCTACTTCCTTAGTAGCTGCATTATGAATTCCACCCAGGTCAATAACTACTGTTTTTCCGTCCAAAACAACCCATAAGTCGTCATCACCGGTAAATTTATACTTAAGATCTCCAATATAATCTCCAAGCTTAAAATTAATATCATAACGCAATCCAAAGAAATAGTTATGTGCGTTCTGATCCTCTACATTCCTATTGTATTGCTTATTATGGTCTTGATTAATCATGGGTTGATATCCAACAGGATCCAGTGGGAAGAAATTAGCACCAGCTCTTGCAACTTTGTTTCCGCTTTCATCCTTAACAGTTGATAACGTATACGTATCTCCAGTTCTATCAAAATTAAGTGTATAATCCGTATATACTCTTCTAAGATATACTGTATTGTTATCTTTATCTTTTACAGGTAAATCTTCCTGTTTAAAAAATCCTGGGTCTGCATAATTAAATGTAACGTTCGGTCCGTCAACATTTTTTAATAATCCCTTTACTGTTACTCTTCCATCTTTATTTCCATCTTTATTAATTGCCCATTTTCCACTCCAGCTATTTGGACATTGCCCATTATCCCACCATTTATAGGTATAATCATCATAATTATCTATAGCGCTTCCATTACTAGCGTCATATCCACCTACTGTTAACTTTTTATCACTTTTCGGATCACTATAATTTTCCGGATTATTTATAGAATCCCTGCCACCATTTTTAGTTAGTACCTTAACCGTATAATCAAAGAATATCGGTTTTCCAATTGTTGTTCCCGTTGTAGCTTCATAATAAGCTGTAACTGTAGCATTCTCAGCCAGATCTATAGACTTCTCAACATCTGTATTATCTGAAGGATACTCTCTGTGATTTCCGGACTTTGTGTCAACAACTACTTTTGTAACCTTCCAGTTAGCAAGCTCTTTTAATTTAAGTTTTTCTCCAATTTTAAGCGATTTGACATCTTCTGCATAAATCTCCTTTTCTCCATCTTTGTTACAATATTTAACCTTAACATTGATGGTGCCATTTCCCTGCTGGACAATTACATAAGTAGAAAAATGCGTAGTCTCGAACTCAACATCACCATTCTTGGCAACGCTGCCATCCATATTTTCAACGTTATCATTCTCGTCTACGTGATATACATCCGCATCCTTGATCTTCTTCTCATCATTCAGAGATACAGATACCTTCACTGAAGCACCTGGCTGAACCTCTTCGCCGTCTACCAGGAATTTGATATCGTAGGCGTGGATCTTCTCGATGGCTTTCTTTTCTTTGATTGCTTCTTCGGTGATCTGGTCTTCCGCTTCCTGGCTGAGCTCTACCGGTGTTACGGAAAGCTCTGCGTTGTCCGGAAGGTCTGCCGGATCGGTAAGGGTGACTTTTACGTTGACTTCGTCACTCGTGTAATCATATCTGGTGATCTCAGGCTGAATTTCTTCTTCCTGCACATCCTCAGGCTCTTCTGTCTCATCACTGCTGTCAACAACCTGTGCCATATCACTTCTTATGTAAGCCTCGGTTCCTTCCCAGGAAACCTTGTACCAGGTTGCTCCGTCCTCTGCTGTTACGGTATCCAGAAGTGTGAGCTGTGTTCCTGCGTTTACAGTTGCCAGAACCTCTGCCTCGGTAGATGGGCTGACACGAAGATTCGTATCGTCTCCCAGAACCTCGATCAGGCTTGTCTCACCATTCTCATCTGCTGCCGGAACCTCATCCGGGCTCGCAATATCCTCTGCCGGTTCTTCCACCACATCCGGATCCTCTGCCGGCGCTTCGGTAGGTTCAGCATCCGGATTCTCCGCCGGAGCCTCAGAAGGCTCTGCATCAGGAGTTACCTCCGGATTCTCTGCTGCCGGTGTCTCAGCTGCATCCTGCTCAGGCTCGTCCGAAATATCCATTCCGTCCGTAAGCTCCTCTGATGCGATAGGCACCTCGTCCTCATTACCGGAAACAGCTTCCGCCTCGACATCTGCTGTCTCAGGAGAATCCCACATAACGGCAAAAACAGCTGCGTTGCCAGTCTCAACCTGAAGTGTCTGGATCTGTTTGCCCTCGTTGACATTCAGAACCTTCAGATCCTCGTTGGCCTGTAAGGTGTTAACATCAGTATCACCGGTACTGTTGTTATAATGAAGCTTCTCAACGGTTACACTCGTGCTGGCTGCATCGGTAAGCTCCGGTGCTGCCGGTGTCTTGTACTCAAAAGTTACTCTGACTCTGCCGTTCGGCTCGACTCTGTTTCCGTCGCCATCAGCAAAATACACATCATACGCAAAAAAACCTCTCAGGCTGCTGCCCTTGTCTGTAGCTGCTGCTGAAAGCTTCTGAGAAACTGTATCATAAGATACGGATGAATTCTCGTTTACGCTGTCAGCCTTCAATGCTGTATTCTGCGGAAGAGCTCCGTCCTCCAGTGCCTCTGCTGTTACTTTAACAGAATCATTTTCATATGTAAGCGTCGATTGCTGCGCCTGTTCCGTTTCCTCCTGGTCAGCGCTGCTTACATCCGGTGTCGATTCTTCGGCCGCTGGTTCAGATGTAATTTCGCCATCTGTAAATATATCCTCCGTTCCATCTCCGAACGCCTCACTCGCGGAGATCGTATATGCACTCGGCATACAGGATACCATCAACGCCAAAGCCACCATAAATGCCAGGAGTTTTCTGATCTTATTATTCCTTAATTTTTTCATACCTTTCCCGCTTTCCTATGTGTGCATTAACGTGTACTGTATTTCTTATTACTTTACTTCTGTTTATATTCCTTTCTCTTAAAAAAGCTTCATGTTTTTAGCCGGTGAGTAAACAGGTTACACCTTTTCAATATTTTACCCTTATGTGATTGTAGTGTCAATATACCAGGCATTTTTGGTAAGGATATTGACATTATCAGATGCTATCGAGAATCAGTCTTCAACTCCTCCTTCTTAACTTACTCGTTTACTAGTTCTTTTCGTCTGATTTCTCCGATAAAATCTGACTATTCGTGATATTTATTATACAACACTACCAGTTGTTTTGTAAGGCCCGTTTTTTCAAAAAAAAGTGCCTCTGTCACTATTTTAACATGAATTTCTTCAGCTCATCCCGCTTCTTGACATTCAGCTTGCAAAAGATATCCGTAAGGTAATGCTTGACAGTATTAATGGAAATCCCCAGATGCTCTCCGATCTCCTTATTGGTCCATCCCCCACTTGCCAGCATGGCAATAGAAAACTCCATCGTCGACAGCTCCCCCGTAACCTTTCTCCGGTTTTCCGGATTATGAAGCGCCATCCAGCCCCTGCTGAAAGAAATCACACCCTCCGTGATCCGCTGATACGCCTCCGGATCCCGATTCCGGATACATGCCTCGATCAGCCCCCGCAAAAGCCCATGATGCTCAATAAAAGGCTCCAGAAACCCATCCATCTTCGCCAGCTCCCAGCTCCGGAGCATCTCCTCCTGCGCCTCCTGCTTATGCTTTCGGTTGATCGCACACACCGCCATCATACAGTGGATATACGTCATACTGATCGGATACGACCTATCCGCCATAAACAAAGCAGCCTTCCCCATCCCATAAGCACTCCATATCTCCCCGTTAAGATAAGTATGGTGCGCCATCACATACGTGGCAAAAAGCCTCAGCCCCTCAGGAAGCATCCTGCTGTACTCCCCAAAAGCAGGCATCCCATCCGTAGGCAGATGAAGCAAAACCGCCCCCACATACCCCGCCAGAAGACAGGACGCATAAACATCCTTAGGAACCTTCTTCTTCATAGCAATCTTCACACAGGACTGGATTCCCTCCATCCCCCGCTTAGCCGCCGCCACATTCCCCAGCGTCAGATTAGAATACCCATACAAAATACACGCCGAAAGCCGCAGCTCAATAACCCTGCTGGACAGATACCCCCTCGTGATCTCACAACACTCCTCCGCCTGCCCCGTAAAATAAAAAAGCTCAGCCCGCGCAATATTCCTCAAATCCACATCAACAAACCCCTCAACAACCTCCCGAGCCCTCCCAGGCTCAAAAGACGAATTCAAAAGCGGCAAAACCACATAATCACACATACAACCCTCTCCCTCCAAAACCTAGGCAGCCCCCAAAAGACCACCCTCAAAACCAGAACAACACAAACCTCCAAAGCCCTTCACCCAAGCCACATCAACACACATCCGAAGCCCATCACACATCCCTCATCAACACACATCCGAAGCTCACCTCTCAAGCCACATCAGCGTACATCCGAAGCTCTTCTCTCAAGTCACATCAGCGTACATCCGAAGCTCTTCTCTCAAGTCACACAAAACAGTCACCAAAACTCCGGATATCAATCAATCAATCAGTCAACCAATCAGGCCAACCATCTTTTTCCATAATTATAATCCAAAATACTCCAAAAATAAATTTAAATATTACACAAAAACACCACACCCTATCCAAAACAGCCTCTATCCCCAATCCCCTCACGACAAACCGCAAAAAAACTCACCCCACCCACATCCAGCGCAGCGCCGATGCCACACCATCTCCCAACACACCACAAGAAAACTCAGCCCCTGCAGCCATCCAGCGCAGCGCTGATGGCTCCCCCCTCCCGTCAGACCATCACACCTCACACCCCCAAAAAACAGAACGGACAGACTGCCAGCGGGACGGCTGCATGGTCGGGACCCGGTGC
>JAFEHB010000146.1_pt1 | contig 74002 bp, 73 predicted proteins | sample 9267121 | NCBI WGS metagenome assembly JAFEHB01 (sample SAMN17103336, study PRJNA684904) | human gut metagenome | isolation source: diarrhea sample from child under the age of five | host: Homo sapiens | place: South Africa: Mafikeng, Mafikeng Provincial Hospital | collected 2019-09 | reverse complement strand
ATTTCTCCTACCTCCTTTGAGATTCTTGGTTTTTTATACTGGGAAGTTTACGAACCAGTCCAAGTCAAACTTGAATTTAATGAATGTACTTAATTAGTATAAGGCTGTTTGTGGGAAATTGGAAGAAATATTTAAATGGAAAGAGTGTATGAATTGAAATTAATATGATAGGAATTTTGGATAAGTCCTTGAAATAATTTGTAATTTAAGATAAAATAAGCAAGTATATGAGTTGAAAAGGAGGGACTAAGAATGTCACAAAATACACACGTTGGCGTAGCAAATGATCGTCGTCCTGTAAACTCCAAGAACATTAAGAAGCGTCGTGCACAACACCAAGCTGTACTTAATTTCTTAAAGGAACGCGACGAAGCAGACAAGGAAAACAAATAGTTAAGTCTATTCCTTGGATGTTGATTGATATTAATTGTCAGATAACTAAATAATGATATCCTCCACATGTTGATCTTCCAAGGAAAGCATGTGGATTTTTTTGTAGGTAATATATATTTACTAGGAGAAAATTTATGAAAAAGTATATACAATATATAGGAATTGTAGGACTATTTGCTATTATTTCTTATTTATATGTTTGGAGTTTTGTAAGAACTGGAATTATTTACGTAAGTAGTGATAGAATTTTTCACATTGAACGTTTAGAAGAAGCATACAGAACATTAAAAAGTGGACACTTGTTGAGCTATATTTCTACATATAGTGCTGCTAGAATTGGAATTGCTACAGGTCAAGGATATCCATCGATCAATTTAATAATATATGGATTAATTAGGTTGATTTTAGTAAAGCCAGTTGTTTCATATTATAGTTATATTATGGTTGAACAATTTCTCGGTTTAATAGTTGCTTTTTATGCAGGATGGGTATTTTTTAAAGGTAGCAAGAAAAGTGCATTAATATTTGCAGTAATTTTAAGGACTAGTACATACGTTATGTATAATGATTTTGGTAGAGCTGATATTGGTGAGGCTTGGGCACTAATTTTTGTGCCACTAGCATTAATTGGGTATTATTTGATAGCTGCTAGAAGAGAGTATACTAGAGGTGCTCTAATCTTATCTTTAGGTCTTTCACTAGAACTATATTCTCATATCTTATCTGCAGTAATAACGATTCTATTTTTAATGGGTATGTATGGTCTCCACCTATTAATTGATAGAAAAAATATAATAGCTGAATTAAAGTCATTAATAATTAGTGCAATTCTATTTATATTAGAGAGTCTAACAATTTTAATTCCACTTATTGATTTATTAAGAGAACATATTGCTACTCCAGGCGCATTATTGTGGGATAGTTATGATTATTCACCACTAAAATTAATACAACTTTCTTTAACCAATGCTATTGGAATGGATTCTGAAAATATAGGAATTGTGTTGCTATTATTGACATTTATGGGTGTATGTTTTTGGAGAAAAATGTCCATTAATATGAAAAAAATATACGTAACATCAGTATTACTACTATTGTTTGTTACGAATATTTTTCCATGGGTATTGTTACAACATACACCATTAAGGGTAATTCAATTTCCTTGGCGCTTCTTGGCAATAGAAATAGTACTTTTATCTGTATGTGCAGTAGTTACTTTAAACAATATACATTTTTTGAAGATAGGGGGAGTAGTATTAATGATTATATCTTCCTTAATAGTGATGGTTGGTTCAGAACAAAACTTTATAACTAGTGAAAAAAGTATGTATCATATAGCAAGAAGTGACGAAGATATAATAAGACCATGGGATAAGTTAATTGACTTTAATAACTATGATAAGCTGTTATCAATGAACCAAAAAACTGATAATAATACATATTTTACCTATTATGATTATTTGAAGAAAAATACAAAAGAAAACTTAGAAAGTATATTTAATCATGAAGTATCTATTGGGAAATACAAAAAAAGTATAAGTAATAAAGATATAGAATCAGGATATCAAGAAGTAACCTATAAACTTCGAGAACTACCATCTGATAGTGGGAGACTAACTTTGCCATTTGTTATTTATGATAAAAATAATTATAAAGTTTATCTAAATAGTAAAGAAGTTGAGTTTTATGAGAATAAATATTCACAATTACAAATATATAAAAATAAGAATCTACAAAATATAGATGTAAAAGTTAAATATATTGTTCCTATGGAATATAGAGTAGTAAATATTGTATCTGCAGTGATAGTTGGGATGAATATATTCTTTTTATCTTATATAAGTTATAAAAACAAAGAATATGATAATAGATAAATCATCAACATGGAGGAAAATAAAAGACAATGTTAGCGTATGGATTAATAATAATATTTATATTAAATATTATTTATGCAGTATATAATTTAAAAGAGAGGTTAAATGCTTGGAATATAGTATCTATAATTGGTATGGTTGCCTTCTCCATAGTACTGTTATTCAAATTAGAAACTGTGCCAACCATGTTTTTCGATGAAGCTAATGGCATGTATGACTCATGGGCTTTATCTAAATACGGAGTTGATAGTAATTTAAACAGTAATCCGATATATTTACAATCTTTTGCAGGACAAGGGCAATCGATTTTATATGCTAGGTTGGCAGGTACTTTTTTCAAAATACTAGGGTACAATGTATATGTTTATCGTTTACCGTTAGCATTAGTTTCGCTAACCTCTGTGATATTACTTTTTAATGTTCTAAATGCCTTTGATATAAAAAGTAAAAGTATTTTTCTTACTGTTATGGTTTTTTGTACTTCACCTTGGCTTATCATGGTATCAAGATTTGGAATGGATTGTAATATATCACCTTTCATGGTTTTAATTGGTACATTGTTGCTATTATTAAGTACAAAATTCAAAATAGGGGGGGTATACACTAGAATATTAGTTGCAATGTTAGGAACATTTATTCTAGGATTAACTGCATATTCTTATAATGTAGGATGGATGTATTTATTAATTTTTATTCCGGGTATTTTTGGAGTATTTTATTTATCAAAGAATATGCCAGTAAAAGAATTATTACTTTATATTTTTATATTACTATTAGAACTTATACCCATAATGATATTTGCAATTCGTTCCAATATTGCTGCGTTAAATAAAACTGTACATATTTTTATATGGACTTATCCTAAATTATTAAGTAGTAGAGCAAGTGGGTCAATGATAGATTTTGATGGAAATATCTTACATAATATAGCAAGAAACGTTTTAGATGGCGGACATATGTTTTTGAATAATTCAGATGGATTACCTTGGAATAGTATTCCAGGAATAGGTGCATATTATCCTATAATGTTGCCATTTTTGTTAATAGGAATGTTAGTCTCTTTGTACAGAAGAAATTTAATAGATGAATTACTAATATTAGGGTTTATAAGTTCAATTCCTATTATGTTAGTTGTGATTCCTAATTATAATCATTGGATTTTTGTACATTTTGTAGTATTAGGTTTTATAACAATTGGAATAAATGAGATTTTTACTAGTAAAAAAGTTCAATTAGCGATTATTGTGAGCTATGCAATTTTATTTTTAAATTTTAGTAGTATTTATTTTCGACAACGAAATATTGCTGTAGGACAATATGATGTTAATACAATAAAGACTATAAAAAGATTAAAGGCTAAAAATTATAAAAAAGTTTATTTTGATACAACTGATTTTCAATTTTTAATGATGATAAGAGATTTAATTCCAATATCTCCATATGAATATCAGGCAACTAAAGATAATCCTAATTCAAAAGAAATACTGACAGTAAATTCTAAATTTGAAAATTATCAAATGATAGATAGTAATAATATAAATCAAAGTATTGAAAAAAAATCATTGATACTGATAGATGTAAAGAAAGATAATGGAAATCTTGTGAAAAATAAGAAGTTAAAAAAAGTTGGGCAGGACAAAATTAATAGTGAGACATATAATATTTATAAAACTGCTGATAAAAATTAATGTTATTGGCTAGTACAGAGGAATGAGAATTATGAACAGTAAAAGAAATTCAAGTTTTGAATTATTAAGAATAATAAGTATGTATTTAATTATTTTGCATTATTTTGTAGTACACGGAAATACTGATATGGGGGGGATATCCGCTAAAAAAATTCATCATGCTATGCATGACGATCGGTGGGAAAGTAGGTGTTGATGTTTTTGTAATGATTGGGTCTTACTTTTTGATAGATAAAAGTTTTAAGTTTAAAAGGATAGTTAAATTAACATTAATGATTGTATTTTATACATGGGTTATATATGCTATTCTTAAATTATCAAATTATAACTTGCAATATCAATGGTATGAGTTATGGTTACCTGTACCAGGAACATATTGGTTTGCAGGTAGCTATATTGTATTATTATTTATAACTCCAGTTTTAAATTTGGTTATAGAGAATATTACACAAGAGCAATATAGGAATATATTATATTTTTTGACTTTAATTTTTGTATTAATTCCAACGTTCATAATACTTAATATTATTGATTTAGGGTTAAGTCATTCAGAACTAGGAAATTCAACTGTATCCACATTTGTATATTTATATTTACTTATAGGATATATTCGTAAATATCCAAATAAATTTACAAATAGTATCATAGATAATCTATTATTCTTAATGTTAGGGATAATGATGTCAGGAGTATTTTTAGGATTAGGTAGCATCTACTGGAATGATAATCAACAAATACCAGTATATGTAATGAATTCTTTGAGTTCTAATAGTTTTTTTGTTGTGTGGATATCTTTAGGACTTATATTAGTATTTAAAAATATTCCTCCATTTACTAGTAGAATAATTAATATAGTAGCTGGTGGAACATTTGCAGTATACTTGATCCATGATAATCAATTTATAAGAGGTATACTGTGGGGAAAAGTCAATAATTTTCAGTATCAAAGTAGTAGTAACTTTCTAATACATGGTTTGGAGGTAAGCTTACTGACTTTAGTAATATGTATAGTCATAGAATTAGTAAGGCAGATATTTTTTAATAGAATATTTGGAATTATCGAGGAAAAATTGGGCGATTTATTGAGCAAAAAATTAGGTAGTAAAAAAGATTACTAAATTTTGATAATTATTATAGGAGGAATAATTTTATAAATGTTAGATAGTAGATGGAAAAATATAAAAATAAATATGCTGATTGTGCTCTTATTCTGTGCAATTTCAGCGCTATTAACTATTGCCTTTATAAGGCTAGGTACTATAGTTTTGAATTCTGATGGGAGTTTTCATTTTTCCAGATTAGAAGAATTATATGTTGATTTTCGTAGTGGCAGTGCAGCTTTTATTGCTAGTCATACATTTAATAGTACTGGAGTAGGTACGTTTTTATTTTATCCAAGTATCTTATTATATCCATGGGTAGTTTTACGATTAGTATTTTCTCCCGTAACAGCATTTTATGTTTGGTATGGCTTAATGCTCTTTATAACAATGTGGATAGCTTATTATTCTATGTGGTTATTTAATAAGGATAGAATTAGGGCAGTTCTATTTGGAATACTGTATTCAATTTTTCCATATCATGTACATCTTGGAGTTGTACATACTGTAATAGGTGAGTTTTTAGCATATACATTTATTCCTTTATTTTTTGTAGGCTTGTATTACTGCTTAACAAATAGAGAAAAGTGGTATTTATTGGGTATAGGTTGGTCCTTAATATTATATAGTCATGTTATCAGTGCATATTTAACATTATTATGCGCAATAATTATAAGTATCATATATATGATACTTGATTTGAAATCTGTAAGAAAAATAATTATTAATTTAAGTAAAAACTCAATTTTAGTATTGTTGCTAGCATCATTTATATTAGTTCCATTTGTTACTGATTTCATAAATTCAGGTATTAGATCCCCAAATTCAGATATATTTGGCTTTTTAGACTCATTTCAAAATATTTTTGGATTATCTATAACAAATACAGCTACTTCAAATAAATCTGTTGGTATTTTTGCAATATTCACTTCAGTAGTTGGAGGCTATTTTGTAAGAAAAAGTAAAGCAAAAGAAAAAGTTGCATATGGGATAGGTGTGTTTTTTCTATTATGTACGTCAACAATTGTACCATGGGGGTTATTTAACAATACTATATTGGGTAAGGTTTTAGGTGTTATTCAGTTTCCATACAGGTTAAATACATACGTCGGTTTTTTCTTAATGGTAACATTTTCGTTAATCTTATCTAAAATTTTACATAGCATTAACAATAGAAGAGCAAAAGTATTGTTTTTTTCAGGAATGATCCTATTTTTAGTAGTAAGTTACTATGGCTCATTGGCTGATGTATTTGTTCAAATACATACCTTACAAGGAAATACTTTGAAAAAAAACGCAGAGCCTACAAAAATTATTCCTAATGATGCGATAATAAAAAACGCAAACTATAATAACATATTTGATTATTCAATCTTATATGGGGAGACCGATTATTATCCTAAAGTAGCTTTTGATAATCTTAAAGATAATAATATCTCAGCAGAAGTAAATCCAAAAATTAATAGTATCTTAGCGCATAAGACTGTTATAAATGGTAAAGAGAAGGTAACTTCCCCTAAAGTAGCTGCAAATTATATAGAATATAATGTTAAAACAAATAAAAAAGAAAATATAGATGTACCTGTTCTTGCATATAAAAGAACTAAGGTTATGCTAAATGGAAAGAACATTGATTATACCATTAGTTCACGTGGTACAGTTATGGTTAACGGAAATAAAGGAAATAATAAAATTTCTGTATCATATCAACCTAGTAAGCTACTATATGTAGGAATAATTGTTGCTATCATAACATGGTTAGGTTTATTTATAGGATTAATTTTTAGTGGAAGAAAAAAATATGAACTAATCAGATAGTAATGGTTGTCTATAAGAGGTGAAGGATTTGATAAAAAGATTATGTAATGCATTAATGGTATATGTAGCTACGATAATTGTTACATTTTCTTTGTTAATAACGCAAGCTAATCCAGCATTTTTGCAGAGTAGCTTATTATCAAAAAAATTATTTGTGTATAGTTTATTAAATAATTTTTCAAATGTAGCTATTGGTGTGTTGCTGATTTTAATGGGTTATCAAATAAAAGGAAATATAAAATTTATAAAGAAGTATATATACATTTATGTAGTAAATTTATTGGTATTTATAGGGCTATTTTTATGGACTAGAAGTTTCACTATCCAAAATTTGTACGATGCAGTTCTTCCAATTACTAGAAATACTTATCCAGTTGTACTTGGTGCTATATCTGCACTATTGATAAAAGATAAGTTAAAGGATTGTTTTAAGAAGTATAGGTTTCCAGTCATTTTAAGTGGATATGCTATAGTTTTTACATTACCAAGTATATTTAATAAAGATATCTTTGGGATAGGTAATGGAAATAATGCTATTACAGCTTTTTTGTTAGTGACATTAGGAATAGTATTTTCAAATGTAGAAGTGGACAAGTTACATATGGATAAAAAAGTTATTACTATATTGAGTATGAGTGTAATGCTCAATATAATTTTAGCTTTTTCCATGCCTTTCATATCATGGAGAATACGTGGAGATTTTTCAACAGCGTACAGATTTAATGTACTAACTTCAATATCTGTTGTAGCAATGTCTGTAGTTATATTTATAGTTGGACAAAGATTAAAGCTTAATATAAAAATACCAGAATATACAGGATTATTAGTATTATTGGCTTATTCGAATAATTTCATTGTCGAAAAAACTGTTAATGGTAGTATAAGTTTAAAAGTTTTGCTTTTTAAAAGTTGTGTAGTTTCTGTAATTGTTGTTGTTTTAGGATGGTTATTGTCAAAAATAGATAAAAAGGATCTTGCTTTAGAAAAAAGCTTATTATTAGATGACAGTAAAAGCATAAATGCGTGTGCTAGAAGTTTAAAGCCATATATAGTTGCTAATATTAAGAAATATAGATTTAGTGTCATGAACATTATTATTTTGTATATTTTAGCTTATATGTCATTTATCTTAATGTCACCTGACTTTTCAGCACCGCATTTGGGAAAAGATTATGCTAATATTTTTTTCTATACTTTCTTTGTTAGACAGCATATGTTGATATTAAATACAATATTGTTTTATTTACTATATAGATTCATTTATGGAATAATTGGTAGATTTTGGATAAGCGTAATATTAAATTATGTAATAATAGCAGTTGCAGTTGTTGCGGATGCTATAAAAATTCATTATCGTACAGAACCTATTTTACCTACTGAAGTAACAATGGTTTCAGCTTATGGTGATATATTGAGTATGGTTCCTCAATTTATTTTATGGATAACAGCAATAGTGACTATTATATTAATTTGTATAGTTATTTATTGTGAAAGAAAATTACCACAAAATAAAGCAAAGTGGAGATTTAGAATATTAGGGATAGTACTTGCAGTATTGGTGTATGGTAGTAGCACAAGAATTAATCACGAAGGCTCAATTGTCGGTGATTTTTTAAATTCGTATGGAAACCTTCCTACATTTGAAAATCAAGAGCAGGGGGCTCAACAAAATGGAGCTTTGCAACAATTTTTAAATAATATAGATGTTACGATTATGAAAAAAGAAACTGACTATTCTAAAAAGAATATTGATAAATTAGCTATAAAATATTCTAAATTGGCAAGTAAAATAAATGCAACACGCGATAATAATTTATCTACACAAACTGTTATCTTTAACTTGAGTGAAAGTTTAGCTAATCCTAATAGGTTGAGAGAAGTAGAATTATCACGGAACCCATTATCATATATAGATAGTATTAAGAAAAATACAACATCTGGATTGATGATAAGTTCAGGACTAGGCGGTGGAACTGCTAATATGGAATATATGACTCTAACTGGTTTTCCAGTAAGTAATTTTTCACCAACCATAGCTACTCCTTATACACAAGTAGTTCCAGAATCTGCGCAAACTTTGACCATCAATGAATATTTCAAAAAATCAACTGCGATTCATCCATACAATGGTAGTTTCTATAGTAGAAAAGTAGTTTATCAAAAATTTGGTTTTCAAAAATTTTTGTATTTAGGAAGTAAATATAAAGTGAAATATAGAACAAAAATAGGAACTAGTCCATACTTATCAGATGAAACAGCATATAAAAACACGTTAGCCGTAATTAATAGTTATAAAAATGGACAATTTATCAATTTGGTTACTATGCAGAATCATATGCCTTATTTAGATTACTATGATAATTCTGGAGATTATCAGGTAAGTGGTGATATAGATGATGGTGAGAAGAATACCATCAGCAGTTATAGTGCAGGAATTTCATATACTGATAAAGCTGTGCAAAAATTTATTAAGCAAATAGATAAAATCAATAAACCAATTACTTTAGTATTTTATGGAGATCATCTTCCAGGAATCTATAGCAATATAGACGGAAATAGTTTGGAAGCACGAGAAACAGATTATTTCATTTACTCTAATAAATATGCTAGACAGCATGGTGCGAAGAATCTAAAACACGTTAAATATGTTTCACCAATTGATTTTATTGCATTAACGGCTGAGCAGACAAATTCAAAAGTATCACCATATTATGCTTTGTTGACAGAAATTCAAAAGGAACTACCAACAATAAAAGTATATGCATACAACAATGGTAAAAATCCTGTTTTTGTTGATAAAAAAGGAAAGACTGTTAAGTATGAGCAGTTAACCAAAAAACAAAAGCAATTGTATAATGATTTAAAATTAGTACAGTATGACTCAACTACAGGAAATCAATATTTATATAAGACTAAATTCTTTAATGTTGTAAAATGATTATAGGACTTAATGTTGTCAAGAATAAAAATATTCGATTGATATAGGTGATAGAAATGAAAAATAGATTATTATTAGGTGTTTTTCTGGCAGTAGGAACTATTGCAATTTTTGTAAGTTACATCTGTTTTAGAAATAATGCTGCAAGGACATATATTTTAGATAATAAAAAAGAAAAGATAGAACAAGTAGGGAAAAGTAGAAAATATTTATATAATATTGATACCTTAGATAAAGTAAGTCAAGATAATTTTGAAATAAGTGGATGGATAATAAAGAAAAAAGAAAATATAAAAAATATATCAATCAATATAATGTTAAAAGATGATAATAAATTTTATGTTTTACCTACAAAGATTGAAAAAAGGGAAGATGTTACCCAAAAACTTAATGATGGAATAAACTATGATTTTTCAGGATTTCGTGCTTATTTAAAAAAGCCTAAAGGAATTAAGAAAAGCAGAATTTATATTTTACTAAAAATAAATGGAAGAAGCAGAATTATAAAGACTAACGAGTATATAGATTAAGAAGGAATATATAGTTATGGTAAATAAAATAAAGAATAATTACATATATCTGTTTGTTGGAGTATTGTGCAGTATAATTTTTAGCATGATAAAATTTATAGGCGATGATACGGTTAATACTAGTTCTCAATTCCTTAAAACAAGTATTATGAGTACAGTAATTAAGGGATATCATACATGGTCCTCTAGAATAATGATTAATTATATTATGTATCATGTAGAAAAATTTTGTAGTGAATATGGTGTTTTTATATTTGGAATATTAACTGGAATTTTAATATTTATATCATTAAAAACTCTAGATGATATTTTTAACGAAAAGAATACTAATATAATGAAATTTATTATATTAGGAGTAGTTCTAATTTATCCATTTAATATATTATCTTCAGCAGGATGGATTGCCACAATGACAACATATTATTGGCCTCTTGTATTTTTCTATGTAGCAATAAAGCCGGTAATTTATTATTTAAATAATAAAAAAATAAATAAAAAGTTATATTTTTTCGCTACATTAGGAATCATATATTCTGCTAATAATGAACAAATGATGATAGGTTTATTCATTTTGTACACTACAGTAATTGTATATATGTTAATTACCAAATTTAAAATACACGTATATGTATATATACAATATTTCTTAGTTATTATAAGTGGGATATTTATCATGACAACCCCTGGGAATTCTGTAAGAAAAACTTTAGAAATAGGTACATGGATGCCAAGTTTCATCATGATGAATAATATTGATAAATTCCAATTAGGATATACAAGTACTATAACAGGTTTGTTAACAATTCCATCGGTTGAAGTCATATTATTGTCTATACTATTGATAATTATTGCATTTGCAGAGAGAAAAAATATATTTGAAAAGATATTGGCTTCTGTACCATTGTTAATATGTTCCTTTTTTGGCTTACCATCTAATATATGGCTAAAGTTATATCCTAATCTAGATAACATAAATAAAAGTGTAACTGATGGTACATTTATGTATGGACTAATTGATTTTGGTAATTATTTTGATAAGAATATTTTTGTAGAATATATAATTTTAGGAATATTTACATTATCTTTATTTACAAGTATAGTGATTATGATAAGTAATAGAAATTATAAAGTATTAGGAGGAGCACTATTTGTAGGTGGAATGCTTTCAAGAATATTAATGGGATTTTCACCAACTATATGGGCATCAGGAGATAGAACTTATGGATTTTTGTATGGATGCATAAGTATTATTATTATCATATTGATGAAAGATTTTGTTGATAGTAGTAAATCGAAAAATAAAGATGCTATTGCAGTTGCAGTAGTATTGGTAGCTTTTGTAAATATCCTTTCATTAAATTTACAGATAATTAATTAGATTCTTTATGTTTATTTAAAAAAAGAAAAAATTTAAAACAGCTGAAGATTAACGTCTTAAATGACGTTGATCTTCAGCTGTTTTTTAATTTGAGATTTACTTATGTTATAGAAATAAAAGAAAAATTCAACTATTCGTCAATTTTTTTAATTAAAGCACCACTAATTGTATCAAATAAATATGATTGTTTATCAATTGTTTGTCGACCATGCAACATTTGTCCATTTTTATCATAGTAAACAACTTTATCTTGCCCATAATCTGCAAGATTTTGGAATCCAGTAAGCATAGCTCCGTTATATTTATTAAATAAGTACCAATGTCCATTAATAGCTTGTTGACCATAAAGCATTCGTCCATTCTTATCATAGTAGACAGTTTTATTTTGTCCATATCTGGTAAGGTTCTGGAATCCGGTCAACATGGCACCATTATATTGATCAAATAAATACCAGTTTCCATTAATTTGTTGTTGACCATAAAGCATTTGCCCATACTTGTCATAGTAGACAGTTTTATTTTGTCCGTATCCAGAAAGATTTTGGAATCCAGTCAACATGGCACCACTATATTTATCGAATAAATACCAATGACCGTTGATTTGTTGTTGACCATAAAGCATTTGCCCATACTTGTTATAGTAGACAGTTTTATTTTGTCCATATCTAGAAAGATTTTGGAATCCAGTCAACATGGCACCACTATATTGATCAAATAAATACCAGTTTCCGTTAACTTGTTGTTGACCATAAAGCATTTGTCCATTCTTATCATAGTAGACAGTTTTATTTTGTCCGTATCCAGAAAGATTTTGGAATCCAGTCAACATAGCACCACTATATTTATCGAATAAATACCAATGACCGTTAATTTGTTGTTGATTATATAACATTTGTCCGTACTTATTATAGTAAGCTGTTTTATCTTGACCGTATGGAGCTAAATTTTGGAATCCAGTTAACATAGCACCACTATATCTATCGAATAGATACCAATGCCCATTGATAGCTTGTTGTCCATATAACATTTGGCCAGATTTATTATAATAAACAATTTTATTTTGTCCATAGTTGGCGAGATTTTGGAATCCAGTTAACATAGCACCACTGTATCTATCGAATAAATACCAATGACCGTTAATTTGTTGCTGACCATAGACCATTTGACCTTGAGTATTATAATAAACATTTTTCTTTTGATCAGAAATATATTTTAATCCTGTTTGCATTGCTCCAGATAAAGGATCAAAATAGTACCAATGTCCATTGATTTGTTGTTGTCCATACAACATTTGTCCCCACTGATTATAATAGGCAATTTTATTTCCGCTAGATAGATATTGGAATCCAGTTTGTTTTTGATTATTTTTATATAGATACCAATGTCCATTTATATATTTTTCTTGTCCTGAAGATTGGACTTTATCAAAATTTTGGAAACCGTATAAATTAATTAAATTAATCAACTTATTGGCATAACCTGGATCAGTTGCATATGATCCCCATTTACCATTACGAAGATTATTAGCTGCTTGTTGATATGTAGAAGAATTTGCCTTAGTAGATAAGTAAAAATTATTCTTAATGAGTTGTGCATATCCAACTAAGGAGTCATAATAACTATCATATTTTTGGAAGCGAGCATTCACAGTATGGTATGCACCACCATAGTACTCAAGAGTAGGCATAACAACGTAGTTACCTGTTCCTTTATATTTCACCCCAAAAAGGTTATGTGCATTCCTGGAAAGAGAACTTTGTCCCCAGGCACTTTCTAATCCGGCTTGGGCCATCATAACAGAAGCATATACTCCATATTCATCAGCTACCTTAGTTGCGGCACTACCAACTTGGTTTACAAAATTAGTGACACTGGCAGGAGCATTGGTTAAGTTATAATCATATGAAATATTATTGTCGTTTTTAACTACTCCCGAGTCAAGAGTAGCATTATGTGCAGCTGCGGAACTATTGGTAGATACATCATTCTGAATAGTTTGCCCTTGAAGTGATGTATTATTATTTTCAGTGTTTGTAGTAACATTCTGAGTATTAGTTGTTGCATTATTTACTTGTACATTTCTTTTTGAAAGTTGCAAAGTATTAGAATTAGTTTGTGAATTATTATTTTGAGATTCACTATTATTTACAGAGGATTGAGAAGTATCAACCTTTGTAGTATTGACTACAGTTGTAGAATTAGTATTTTGGGTATTTAAAGTATCAGCTTTTACATTATTAGAATTAACAGCAGTCCCAGCCCCTAAAGAAAGTAATGCAATTCCTGAGGCTATGTAGGCTTGCTTTACTAACGAATTATCAGAAATTGTCTTCTTTTTTTCGGTCATGATTTGCTCTCCTTATTTTTTATTCTAGTTTTCATTATAAACTATTGAAAATATATTTTGAACAAAAAAAGGATACAATGCAAGATGTATCCTTAAAGTTTAATTTTTGTAAAGTATTGGTAATATTAGACCAGTAAAAATAGAGTTAAATCAGTAATTCTTTAACATATTTTTCCATCTCATCAGGTTCAATAACAGTATCATGTAACTGTTTAGCTTCAAATAGATTGGCGACCGTCTTAGGTAGAGGTAGCTTAATTAAATCAACTAATTTTTTTACGTCATCTAAATCACCAGTCGCGTTATCTACTCCTAAAGCAGCTAGAACTGTTTGTGGGAATTTATATGGACTTGCTGTAGATACTGTAACTGTTAGGCAAGAATCAGCAGTTGATTCTTTATATTTTCGAGTAACAAAGGAAGCAACAGCTGTATGAGGGTCAATAGCATAATTACTCTCAGTGAAAACTTGCTTAATTTCATTTTTAGTATCAGTTTGACTTGCCGAACCAGCGTAGAAATGTGTTTGGAGGAATTTAAGTGTATCTGAGTCAATAGTATATTTACCTTCTTTTTCAAGTTGGTCCATCCATTCAGCCACTAAAGTTGTATTTCCATTTGTAGCGTAGAATAATAAGCGTTCCAAATTACTAGATACAAGGATATCCATTGAAGGAGAGTTTGTAACTTTGAAATCACGTTTCTTATTATATGTACCAGTCTTGAAAAATTCAGTTAAGACATTATTTTCGTTTGATGCACATAGTAGCTTATTAATAGGTAAGCCAAGTTTTTTAGCGAAGAATCCAGCTAAAATATCACCAAAGTTTCCAGTTGGAACACTGAAATTAACATTATCGCCTAACTTGATTTTATTATCAGCCAATAATCGTCCATAAGCATAGAAGTAATAAACAATTTGTGGTAATAATCTACCAATATTAATAGAGTTAGCTGATGAAAATTGATAGCCACTTTTTAGTAGTTCATCAGTTAAAGTTAAATTATTAAAAATTTGCTTAACATTTGTTTGAGCATTATCGAAATTACCAGTAATACCAACCACATAGACATTTTTACCAGTTTGTGTAAGCATTTGTTTTTCTTGAATAGGACTAACGCCGTATTTAGGATAAAAAACAATAATTTGCGTATTTTCTACATCTGCGAATCCAGCCATGGCAGCTTTACCTGTATCGCCCGAAGTAGCAGTTAAGATTACGTTCTTCAGATTAGAATTATTTTTATTAGCTGATGTTATTAATAGGTAAGGTAATAATTGTAGCGCAACATCTTTAAAAGCAATTGTAGGACCATGAAATAGTTCAAGGTAAATATTGCCAGCGTGATAGGAAACTGGGGTAATCTCTTTGCTAGTAAAATTACTGCCATAAGCAGAGTTGATGCATGAACGCAATTCATCTTCAGTAAAGTCACTGAAAAAAGGTTGGAGAATTTTATAAGCTAATTCTTGATAGGATAGCGATGGTAATTGTGATAAATCTAGATCTAATTTAGGAAAATCAACCGGAACAAACAAACCACCATCTGGACTAATTCCTTGAAGAACAGCTTGAGACGAAGAAATACTATTAGCTGAAGCGTCTCGTGTACTACGATACAAAGTTGCCATAAAAAAGCCTCCTTAATGAAATTTTGTTAAGTTTATTTTAACAAAAACATTAGGAAGGCTCAATTAAATTTAATGTTGAATAACTTCGAATTTATCGGAGAGTAAATGGAAATCATTAGGAGTAAACTTACTCAAATATATCTTATTATCAGTAGTTACAAATACAGCTCCTAATAAGTTAGGATTATCTTTACCCCAATCTTTAACTGGTTCGCCGGCAAAGAAGAGATTAGTAGTTTCAATTTCTCCATCAATTGAGTATTTAGAGAATACTGTAACACTTGCTAGATTATTTTGTTTAGGATATCCAGTCTTAGAGTCTAAAATATGATGATAACTTTTACCATCAACTTCTAAATGACGTTCATAAATCCCACTAGTTACAATAGAACATTCAGATGTCACAACTACTCCAATTGCACTACCACGAGCATCATGTGGATTTTGTACACCAATTCGCCAGAGAGAATCATCATGTTTAGGTTGAGGACCGACCAATAATAGATTTCCACCTAAGTCGATAATGCCTGAACTAATGTCAAAAGCATGCCAAAAATCTTTAATTCTATCAGCAATATATCCCTTAGCAATTCCACCTAAATCTAGTTCCATTCCATCATCTTGTAGGAATACCGTCATTTCATTATCATCTAGAATAATTTTTTGAGGATCAATCAAATTTAAAGTTGATTTAATATCCTCGTCTTCAGGCACATTAGCATTATCAAAGCCAATTCCCCAAAGTTTAACAAGTGGCCCAATTAAAGAATTGAAGCCAAGATATTCCTGACTAACTTGAACAGAACGCTTAATAAGCTTATAAGTCGCCTCGCTTACTCTGACAGGATATTTACCAGCAGCATGATTAATGGACATGACTTCAGATTCGTCACGGTTAACAGTTAGGATATCTTCGTAATATTTTATTAAATCGTATGTTTTATCTAAGATAGCAGGATTTTCGCAACCAAAGATAGTTAGATTAATTCTAGTTCCTAGTGCAAAATAAGTTTTTTGAAGTGGAGTTTGTTTAAATGTTGTATTTTTATTTTCCAAATGAATCATCTTTTCTAAAAATATTATTGATGATATTAATTATAACGAAAAAATATCAAAAAATATATTAAATATGAAAACAGTATCTTTCAATGATAATTAAAATTTGATAAGATTATTATAATAATTAGTAGGGAGGTTCTCTTTATGGAAACTATCAATATCGGTATTTTAGGTTTAGGTACAGTAGGTAGTGGTGTTGTTAGGATTTTACAAAGTCACGCAGATAAAATCTCAAGCATTACTGGCAGAAAGTTAAAGGTAAAAACGGTAGTTGTACGTGATATGACTAAGAAAAGGACAGTTGATTTAGATGGGGTAACCTTGACTGATGATTTCGAAATGTTGATCAATGACGATTCGATTCAAATGGTAGTGGAAGTAATGGGAACAGTAGAAAAAGCGCGTGAATATATTAAGCGTCTTTTAGAAGCTGGCAAGCACGTTGTTACAGCAAATAAAGATTTGATTGCGACATACGGCCCAGAACTTACAAAACTAGCCAAGGAAAAGAAATGTGATCTTTTCTACGAAGCAAGTGTAGCTGGTGGTATTCCAATCTTACGAACAATTGTCAATTCATTTGCGGCTGACCAAATTGTATCAGTTAAGGGAATTGTTAATGGGACGACAAATTATATTTTGACACAGATGAATCAAAATAATGTTGCTTATGAGGAAGCTTTAAAAGATGCACAAGAATTAGGTTTTGCAGAAGCAGATCCAACTAATGATGTCGAAGGAATCGATGCTGCATATAAGATGATAATTCTGACACAATTTGCTTTTGGAAAAGATATAACTTTAGACGATGTGAAGATTGAAGGAATTTCCAAGATACAATTATCAGATATCAAAGAAGCTAAACGTTTAGGATATAATATTAAGCTCTTAGGTGTGGCAGAAAAGGTCAATGACCACATTACTGTATCAGTTGGCCCAGTGTTAGTACCTCAAACTCATCCATTAGCAACTGTTATTAATGAAAATAACGCTGTTTTTGTTACAGGTGTTGCAGTAGGTGAAACGATGTTTTATGGTCCAGGTGCAGGCGAACTTCCAACTGCCAACAGTGTGTTAAGTGACATTATTAGTGTAACTAAAAATATTGTAATGGGAATTACAGGTAACAGTTTTAATGATTATTCACATGAGATTAAGCTAGCAACTCCAGATGAAGTGAAGAATCCATATTATATTTCATTAATTGTTCCAGATAAAACAGGGGAAATGTTGAAATTAACAGAATTGTTTACCAATGCAGAAGCTAGTTTTAAGTTAATTACACAAACAGAAGCTAATGAAGGTTTTGCTAAAATCTCAATTGTTACTCACGCAATGACAGAAGCTCAGTTATTGAAGATTGAAGAAGGTCTTAAGCAAGAAACAGACGTAGAACTTCTAGCAGCATATAAAGTTTTAGAAAAGGGGTAGTAAGGTGAGTGTAAAAATTATTGTACCAGCTACTAGTGCTAATATAGGCCCAGGGTTTGATTCTTTAGGATTAGCTGTAACTAGCTATTTAACAGTGACGGTTGTGGAAGAGAATGTAGATGCTTGGTATGTTGATCATAATTTAGGTGAAAAAATTCCACATGATGAAGAAAATTTAATTGTAAAGACAGCTTTAGAATTAGTACCAGATCTACAACCATTAACAGTAAAAGTAGAGTCTGATATTCCACTAACACGAGGTCTAGGAAGTAGTTCTTCTGCCATTGTTGCAGGTTTGATGTTAGCAAATCATTTTGGAAACTTAAATCTTTCGAAGCAGGAATTGGTTCAAAGAGCGACTGAAATTGAAGGGCATCCAGATAACGTCGCACCAGCTATACTAGGCGATTTTGTTGTTGCTACATATTTAGATGGAGAAATAATGTATGAAAAAATAAGTTTCCCAGACGTAAGTTTGTTAGCGTATATTCCTGATTATTGGTTAGCTACTAAAAAGAGTAGAGGAGTGCTACCAGCAAATTTAGATTTCAAAGATGCTGTTAGAGCTAATGCAATTGGTAATGCTTTGGTAGCGAAGATTGTGTCAGGAAATAAAAAAGATATGGGAAAATTGATGGAAGCAGATCTCTTACACGAACCATATCGTGATAAATTAGTTCCACATTTCTTAAAGTTAAGATATTTGGGACATGAGGTAGGAGCACTTGCTACATATTTAAGTGGAGCCGGTCCTACAACAATGACGTTAATTGAAAAAGACAAGGTTGATGAATTTATAAAAATTGCTCAAGAATCGGGCTTAAATGATGAATATCGTTTGCTTGAAGTTGATAGAAATGGTGCAAGGATTGAAGTGGAATAATTGCTTTAGAAAATCTTAAATTTGATAAAATATAGTGTTATAATTAGTGCGTATTCTATTAAAAGTGGGGTTATAAGATGGAACGTAAAACGCATTATAAGATGTATAAAGCAGGTAAAAATTGGGTCTTTGCGATGTTATCAACTATAGCTTTAACAGGCGTAATGGCGATGAGTGTTAATACTGCTAAAGCTGATACAGTTGCTCAAAGTTCAACTGAACAAATTGCCAAGGTAGATACAACAAGTTCAACTACAACTTCTACACAAGCTACAACGCAATTAGAAAAAGCAACAAATACTACAAATGAAAGTAACGCTGCTCAAACATCAGCAACTACTACAACAGAACAAAGTAGTTCAAATGCTAGTGCTACAAGTAGTAGCCAAAACAATAAGCAAGCAACCACAACATCAGTATCTACTCTTCAAAGTACTTCAGTAGCTAATAAGGATCAAGCTAGTTCTACTCAAAGTTCAACTACACAAAAGAGTGAAGAACCTAAAGTAGAAACACCAGTAAATACTGCTGATAATGCTAGTCAAAAGAATGTTAACGGAAATTGGTATTTAGTAGATAATAACACTGGTAAGAACTTGACTGGATTCCAAGAAATCAAGGATCAAAATAAAGTAGTTTACTATGCACCAAGTAATGCACAAATGCAATATGGTTGGCAAAATATCAATAGTAATAAATATTATTTTGATAAATTTAGTGGTGCAATGACTACAGGTCAAAGAAATATTGATGGTAGTTGGTACTTGTTTGATAACCAAGGTGTAATGCAGACTGGGTTCCAAAGAATTGAAAATCAAAATAAGACAGTATATTACAATAAGAATGGTCAAATGCAATATGGCCAACAAGTAGTAGGAAACCATTGGTATTTATTTGATAGATATAGTGGAGCGATGTTGACAGGTTTCCAAAACTTAGCACTATACGGACAAAATAAGACAGTATACTATAATAAAGATGGACAATTGCAATATGGGTTAAATAAAATAGATGGATATACTTACTTATTCGATAAAAGTAGTGGCGCAGTACAAACAGGGTTCCAAAGTTTAGCGCCATATGGCCAAAATAAAACAGTATATTTTGCGTCAAATGGCCAAATGCAATATGGACAGAAGCAAATAAATGGTCATTGGTACTTATTTAATAAAGATGATGGAGCAATGCAGACAGGTCTTCAAAACTTAGCACCATATGGCCAAAATAAGGTAGTATATTATGCTTCGAATGGACAAATGCAATACGGTCAACAAGTAGTAGGAAACCATTGGTATTTATTTGATAGATATAGTGGAGCAATGTTGACAGGCTTCCAAAATTTGGCACCATATGGACAGAATAAAGTAGTTTATTATGACGAAAAAGGTAGAATGCAATATGGACTAACTCAAGTAAATCAAAAGGTATATTACTTAGACAGAGTTAGTGGTGAAGTTCGTAAAGGTCAACAGGTAGTAGGAAATCATTGGTATTTATTCGATAAAAATAGTGGAGCGATGCAAACAGGTTTCCAAAATCTAGCACCGTACGGACAAAATAAGACAGTATACTATAATAAAGATGGACAATTACAATATGGGTTAAATAAAATAGATGGACATACTTACTTATTCGATAAAAGTAGTGGAGCAATGCAAACAGGTTTCCAAAATTTAGCCCCATATGGACAAAATAAGACAGTATATTTTTCTTCAAATGGTCAAATGCAATATGGCCAAAAACAAATAGATGGTCACTGGTACTTATTTAATAAAGATAATGGTGCAATGCAGACAGGGTTCCAAGATTTAGCACCGTATGGTCAAAATAAGACAGTGTACTATGCCTCAAATGGTCAAATGCAATACGGTCAACAAGTAGTAGGAAACCATTGGTATTTATTTGATAGATACAGTGGTGCAATGTTGACAGGTTTTCAAAACTTAGCCCCATATGGTCAAGATAAGACAGTATACTATAACAAAGATGGCCAAATGCAATATGGTAGTCAAGTTATTAACGGTAAAAAATACTACTTTGATAAATCTTCTGGCAAGATGTATACAGGTGTAGCATATAATGCTGATACAAGAACAATTCAATATTATGCAACAAATGGTCAGATGCAGTTTGGCAAGGTAAATATTGCCGGTAAAACATATGATTTTGACGATAAGACCGGTAATCTTTTGATGCAAGGATTAGTAACATTAGGTGGTAAGAATTATTTATTAGATTCCAACTATAAGGCAATAACTGGGCAACAAGTTATAGGTAATCATTGGTATTTATTCAGTAAGTATGATGGATCTATGCAAACAGGCTTCCAAGATCTAACACCATACGGACAAAACAAGACAGTATATTATGCATCAAATGGACAAATGCAATATGGTAAGCAAAACATTGGTGGACATTGGTATCTATTTGATCAATATAGTGGTGCAATGTACAAAGGATGGTTAATGTCAGGTAATGACTGGTATTACTACAACCAACAAAATGGTCAATTACAAACAGGTAGTGCTGTAATTAACGGTGTTGGTTATAACTTTGATGGCAACGGTAAACAAATTTTGAACTACTCCATTGACTATAGATATGCATTGCCAGCAGGTAAGGGTGATGATGAAACAGCTGCCAATAACTACATTATCTTACATGATGTTGGTGTAGAGTCAGGTGCTGCTGCTAATGCCAGATACTTCCATGATACAGTAGATACAAATGAAGCATATGTAACATTTGTTGTTGGTGATGGTGGTAAAGTTTACCAAGTTGGTAGACCTGGACAAGTATCTTGGGGTGCTGGTAGAGTCGCTAACCACAATGCTCCAGTTCAAATTGAACTTGGTAGAACATATAATTCTGGTCAATTCTGGCAAGACTATGTAACATATGTCAGATTAGCTCGCGATATGGCTGGTAAGTATGGTATACCTTTGACATTAGATGCAGGTGGTGCTGGAACTAGAGGTATTAAGAGTCATTACTGGGTAACAAAGAATATCTGGGGAGACCATGTTGATCCATATGGATATCTAAGTCGCTTTGGTGTTACACAAGCTAAGTTAGCACATGATTTATTATATGGTGTGTAATTAATTATTGAACGAGTGGATTTCTATCTGCTCGTTCTTTTTAATTTACTTTAATAATTTAATCGGTTAAGATATGTTAGAATTAACTATAGGATAGTTAGACGCTTTATTGGATAAAGGAATGACATATATGAACAATCAGGAAAAGATCGAAATTTTAAAAAAGGATATTAAGTATAGAAGAGTAACAATCATAATTCAAATGATATTTGGATTGATATGTATCAGAATGCTTCAACATGGCTATGACACTATGATTGCGGTTATCGCTGCATTTGAAATTACGTTATGCTTGAGTGACTTCAATAGAATTAGAAGAAATAGTAAAGAACTAAAGAAATTACAGTAAGTAAAATGATGGGCACGAGTTACTCATCATTTTTTGTATGGGCGAAAATTTTTAAAGAATAGTTAAGAAATCGGTGCTATAATGATAACCATGTTGAGTAAAACATAAGAGAGTAGCATTGGAGATGACGTGCAGATGAAAGTTAATGAATACCCTAAAACTTGGAAAAGAACATTTATATCATTATGGTTAGGCTGTTTTATTACTGGACTAGGATTTTCTATGACCATGCCATTTATGCCACTGTTCATGGAAACTTTAGGTAATTTTTCGACTTGGCAACTAAATTTATATTCTGGCTTAGCTTTTTCGATGACATATTTATCGCAAGCAATTGTATCACCATATTGGGGAAGTTTGGCAGATCGTAAGGGTCGTAAATTAATGTGTATGCGTGCTTCAGGTGTTATGGCTTTTACGATTTTCTTAACAGGATTAGCCCAAGGTGTTTGGGTTATTATTTTCCTTCGTTTCTTACAAGGAGCATTTTCTGGTTATATAAATAATGCGACTGCATTTATTGCTGGGGAAACTCCACGTGCTAAAACAGGATCCGCAATGGCAAATATGATGACGGCTAGTGTTTCCGGAAATCTACTAGGGCCTATTTTTGGTGGTGCAATTGCTGGATCATTTGGCTATCGAGTGCCATTCTTTATTACAGGTTTTATGATGTTAGTTGCATTTTTCTTAACCTGGGTAAACACTAAAGAACACTTTAAGCCAGTAGCTAAGCGTGAAATGAAGCCTATGAAAGAAATCTTTTCTCAAATTTCAAATACTAAATTGATAATTTCAATGTTTATAACAACTTTGATTATCAATGCTTCTTTGATGTCAATCTCACCAATTATTAGTTTGTTGGTTAAAAGATTGATGCATGGACAAGGTAATATTTCTCTAGTTAGTGGGATTGTTGCGGCGGCTCCAGGCTTTGGGACATTGTTAGTCGCAAATAAATTAGGACATAAGATGGACGAAATAGGGCCAGAAAAAGTATTGATAACGGGATTAGTTGTAGAAGTACTACTATTTATCCCAATGTCTTTGGTAACATCGCCATGGCTACTAGCTGTATTACGTTTCTTCATAGGAATCGCAGATGCAGCTTTATTACCAGCTGTACAGACGATCTTATCAGTAGACGTACCACCAGCAGCATTTGGTAGAATCTTCAGTTATAATCAATCTTTCCAAGCTAGTGGTGGGGTAATTGGACCATTATTAGGATCATTTGTATCTAGTTTGTTTGGTTATCAAGCAGTCTTTTTATTCACAGCTTTGATGCTAGGATTTAACTTTATCTTAGTAATCTGGTCACAACATAGACAAGTTTTAGTAAAGAAATAGCATTTATCACGGTAGAGATGCCGTAATAAATGCTATTTTGGTTTATTCATTAGACTCTTAATTGCTAATGCTATTTTGGTTTATTCTCTAGACTCTTAATTGCTAAAGATTCATAAGGTTGTAGTGTAATTTGTTTTGCAGTCTTTTGAATCTCATTTTGGTAATTATCGATAAGTGTTGTGCATTCCTTATCTTGATATTCAGCTGGTAAATCAATTGTAACTTCAGTGCCGTAGAAGTTATTGAAGACAACTAATTTCTCAGATGAATCATCTAGATAACGTTCATAAGCAAAGACTTGTTTATTATCTGCCAATAATTCTTTGAAATGACCAGCGTAGATAAGTGGTTCTGTTTTTCTTAATTTAATCAATTTTTGATAGTGATTAAAGATTTCTCCACTAGCTAATTCTTTTTCTACATTAATTTCATCTTGATCAGTAGGCATTAACCAAGGTTTTGCTTCACTAAAGCCAGCATATTTACTATCATCCCAATGCATAGGGACACGGGAATTATCACGTGACTTAGAAACAACAATTTCAAAAGCGCGATCCTTGTCTACACCCTTATCAAGTAACATTTGATAACCGTTTAAAGCTTCAACGTCAACATAATCATCAATAGACTTATAATGAGGATCCATCATACCTAATTCTTCTCCCATGTAGATATAAGGAGTACCACGAAGTAAGTGTAGGGTAGTTGCTAGCATTTCAGCTGATTTTTCACGGTAGTTTACGGGATCGCCAAAACGATTTAATGCCCAAGGTTGATCATGATTGTTCCAGAATAATGCATTCCAGCCATTGCCTTTATCCATTTCTGTTTGCCAAGTAGATAATAGGGATTTTAATTCCATAAAGTTAAATGGAACCTTGCTCCATTTTTCACCGTTATCGTAATCAACTTTCAAATGATGGAAAGTGAAGACCATAGATAATTCATGTTCATCTGGATTTGTATATTCAATCGAGTTAGGGATAGTTGTTGATGACATTTCCCCAACAGTTACGATTTCAGGATCTGTCCCAAAAGTATTACGGTTGAGTTCCTCAATATACTTATGAACAACTGGAGTATCAGTATATAGCGGTTTTTCATGATCTGGATCTACAGAATCTACCAATACTTCATCTTTTCCAATTACATTAAGCACGTCAAATCTAAAGCCAGCAACACCTTTTTCTTTCCAGAAGTTGACGATTTTAGCTGCTTCAGCACGTACGTCTGGATTATGCCAGTCCAAATCAGCTTGAGTCTTATCATATAAATGAAGATAGTATAAATCTGTATCACCAAATTTTTCCCATGCAGGGCCACCGAATTTAGATTGCCAGTTAGTTGGTAAGGAACCATCTTCTTTAGCAGGACGAAGGTAGAAGTATTTTTGATACTTTTCATCGCCAGCCAAAGCTTTTTGGAACCATTCATGTTCAGTGGAACAGTGATTTAATACCATATCCAACATTACACCAATGTTAGCTTCTTTAAGCTTGGCTACCATTTCTTCAAAGTCTTCCATAGTACCAAAACGTTCATCTATCTTATAGTAATCAGCGATATCATATCCATTATCATTTTGCGGAGAAACGTAAAAAGGATTGAACCAAATCATATCAATATTAAGTTTCTTCAAATAGTCAATCTTAGCAATAATTCCTTTCAAATCTCCAAAACCATCATTATTAGAATCGTAAAATGACTTAGGATAAATTTGATAAATTACTTTTTGACCAAGTTTTGTCATGTTTAGCTACCTCTTTTCTTAGATTTTTTTTCTACGAGCAAAATCAATAAATTTAAATTTGTCAGGGCGATGATAGGAAGATGTTAGTTGGAATAGTGTAGTGTCGTCTAAATAAGAAAGACTTCTGACTATAACAACGAGTTTATCATCATCCAGCTGCAACTTTTCAGCGATATCATCTGCGGCTTTTTCAACCGTAATAGCTTTAGTAGCATAGGATACTTCTAAATGTAATTCTTTTTCTAAATATTCATAAATAGAGTCTTCAGCTACACCAGCTGGCAAAGAAGAAACTGGAGGTGTAAGTAGATAATCTTGATCTAACACTACAGGTAGGTCGTCGATAGTACGAAGACGTTCAACGAAAATTGCCTGTTGATTATCGATATTAATGTCCATAAATTTTTTAGGAGCCAATGTGTTTACTTGCTTTAGAACCGTTGTCTTAGCATGCATATTTAGAGATCTATTTAATTCCTTAAAACTTGTAATCCCAGAAATAGGGAAGGTAAATTTTTGAATATCTAAAACGACAGAACCCTTACCACGGATTTTTTGAATAAGTCCTAATTCGGTTAAATGATTGAGAGCTTTACGAATAGTTTCGCGAGAAGTTCCATAAAGTTCACAAAGTTGATGTTCACTTGGGAGATAATCTCCTTCTTTATATTGATGATATTTAATTTTTGAAGCGATGTCTTGCGCAATCATATCATGTTTACTTTGAACCAATTTGCATCCCTCCAATTAAGTTAAGTAAATTTCAAAATCATTATAACAATTAATAGATGTATATACAATATATATTCATTTTTTTGTGAAGATGTATTAACTTTTTATCAATATTTGTAAACAATTTCATATTTTTGATTGACAACTTGTATATACAAGTGATACTATGATTACGAAAAGAAAAAGAAAAGGTTTACAGGAGGGAAAACATGGCTAAGAAAGTAAAAATTGTTTCTCCAGCAGCAGGTAAAGTATTAGCGCTTAGTGCAACTAATGATGAAGTTTTCTCCACAGGTATGATGGGAGAAGGCTTTGGTTTAGAACCCGTTAGTGAACAAGTTGTTGCACCAGTTTCAGGTAAGATAACTATGGTAGCCGACTCTAAACATGCGGTAGGTATTACTACTAAAGAAGGTTTAGAAGTTTTGGTACATATGGGTATCGATACTGTAGGCTTGAACGGCGAACCTTTTGATTTAGCCATTCAAGATGGACAAGAAGTTAAGGCAGGTCAAGCATTAGCTACAATGTCCCTAGAAAATATTAAGCTAGCTGGCTTAGAAACAACAATCATGGTAATTATAACTAACTCCAGCGATAAATTGGAAGGGCTTGATATTGAAGAAGGTGAAGTTGAAGCTGGTAAAGAAGTTGCAACTGCCTACGTTAAAGCAGCTACCAAGAAAAATGGCAAGTTAGATTATGATGCTTTGGCAGATGTAATTATTGATAATGTCGGTGGACAAGAAAATGTAAATAGCTTGGTTCATTGTATCACTCGTCTTCGTTTTAACTTAAAAGATGAAGGTAAGGCTCATGATGATGTCTTGAAAGATACAGACGGAGTAATTGACGTTTTACATGCATCTGGTCAATATCAAGTTGTTATCGGAAATGAAGTTACTAACGTTTTTGATGCAGTTATGAAGAAGATGCCAAATCTAGCTGACGCACCAGCAGAAGATACAGCTCCTGTTGATGATGGTAGAAATCCTGTTAGTCGCGCATTTGGTAACTTAATTGGTGTTATTACTGGTTCCATGAGTCCAGTAGTTGGGGTAATCGCAGCATCTGGTATTATTAAAGGTCTTTTAGCATTATTAACTTTACCTCAATTAGGAGCATTGCTTGATGCCAAGAGTACAGCATACATTACTGTTAGTGCAATGGCAGACTCTGCTTTCTACTTCTTACCAGTCTTGGTTGGATTTGCAGCAGCTAAGCGTTTAGGTGGCGATCCAATTGTAGCCGCAGTTATTGGTGGGGTACTAACATATCCACAATTAGTAACTTGGGGTAAAGCATTTAAAGGTATGTTTACAATCTTTGGAATTAACTTCCAATTCTTAAACTACACATACTCCATTTTCCCAATGATTTTAGCTGCATGGATGGCTAAGAAGTTAGGTGACTGGTTGAAGAAAGTTCTACCTAGTTACTTACAAATGATCTTCAATCCATTGATTACAGTATTAGTTGTTTCAACAATCACTTTAGTTGTTACAGGTCCAATTATTCAAGGTGTCGCTAACGGTATCGCTGACTTCATCAACTGGTTAGTACATTCTTCCGGTTGGGTAGGTGGCTTGGTAATTGGTGGTTTCTATCAATTACTAGTTATCTTCGGTTTACACTGGGGCGTTGTGCCATTGGTTGCTCAACAAATCGCAGGTTCTGGCGAAAGTGCTTTGAACGCTATTATTTCTGTAACAATGGTTTCTCAAGGTGCAGCTGTTTTAGCAGTAGCTATCAAGTCCAAGAAGAATGACATGAAGTCCTTAGGTATCGCTGCAGCAATTTCCGCATTCTGTGGGGTTACAGAACCAGCTATTTACGGTATCAACTTGCGTTATCGTAAAGTATTTATTTCCGGTTTAATCGGATCTGCTGTAGGTGGTTTTGTTACAGGTTTAATGCACGGTTCCATGTTTGGATTTACAGGATCTCTAATTGGTTTCTCCTCATTCTTTGACTTGAAACATCCTAGTGATTTAAATAGTTTCTATGCATTCTTAATCTCAAGTGCTTTAGCTTTAGTAGTAAGTTTTGTAGTAACTTGGGTATGGGGATACAGTGACGACATGGCAATGGGCAAGAAAGTTGAAAAGAAGAAACGCCCAGGAACAGTTTAAAATGTAATTTAATAAAATAAAGGTACCATTTCCTAGTAAAAAGGAGATGGTACCTTATTTTTTAGCGATTGAAGTAAATAACAGTTTTAGTATCTTTAGTCATTTTAACCTTAGTAATACCAGCATTTGTAGGTTCACTAATATTAACTAGATTACCGATATTGAGAATATAATCTAAGATTAATTTGATGGTGAAACCATGACTAACAACTAACACAGAGTCGTCTGGATGTCGAGCAATAACTTCATCGAAGAAAGATTCTAAACGTGATTTTACTTCTAAATATGTATCACCTTTTGAATCCACCCAAGAATTAGGAAGTAAATTGTGATGTTCATCGAAATATTGGGGATACTTTTGCCAAATATCAGCTTCGATTTCTCCGTCCCAAGTGCCATAATCATATTCTTTTAGGCGAGGATCAAAAGTAATAGTTTTATCACTACCACCGATAATAGTGGCAGTTTGAGCAGCTCGTAAAAGCGGACTAGCATAGATAGCGTCAAAATTGTCAGTTCCAAGTTTTGAAAGTGTAACTTGAGCTTGAGAGCGTCCAAGTTCAGTTAGTGGAGTGTCAATTTGGCTACCTTGAAGAATTCCCTTAGCATTAGCTTCACTTTGTCCGTGACGGATAATATAAAATGTTGTCATAATTGCACACCTCTAGCGTAATTTTCTTTAGTTTAAAGGTTTTTAAAAATTAATTCAAGAAAATAAAATTAATATTGCTAAATTATTTAAAAGTGATACAGTAGGTAGAAAAGACAACTAGTCAAAGAAAAGAGTGGTATAAATGACAAAGGCATTGTTGATTATTGATTATACTAATGATTTTGTGGATGATAAGGGAGCTTTAACTTGTGGTAAGCCAGCTCAAGAGTTGGAAGACTATATTGTTAAAACAGCTCAAGATTTTTATAGCAATGGTAATTATGTAATTCTACCAACAGATACACATTTTGAAAATGACGTATTTCACCCAGAACATAAATTATTTCCGCCACATAATATAGCAGGAACTTGGGGACAAAAGTTATATGGAAAATTAGATGAATGGTATCAAGAACATCAAGCAGACGAAAAAGTATATCAATTTGCGAAGAATCGCTACTCTGCCTTTCAAAATACTAATCTAGATAATTTTTTGCGTGAAAGAGGAATTAAAGATCTATATTTAGTAGGAGTTTGTACCGATATTTGTGTCTTACATACAGCAATTGGTGGCTACAATTTGAATTATCAATTAACAATTTTAAAAGATGGAGTAGCTACCTTTACAGATAATGGACAAGAATGGGCTCTAGAACATTTTAAGAATAGTTTAGGAGCAACAGTTGAATAGAATACAAAAGAAGAGCCGAGAAATTAATCTCGACTCTTTTTAATTATTCAATTGATTTATTAATCAAGAGGTTTCCATTCCCAGTTTTCAACTTCTGGTAAATCAGTACCTTCATCACGAATGTATTGATGATGCTTAGCAACTTTAGCATCCATTTCAGCAACAAGTTGACCATACTTGTCAGCATTTGGAAGAGAAAGTGCAACAGATTTTACAAGATCGAAGCGATCCATTTGGCTTAGCACACGCATATCGAATGGAGTTGTGATATCACCATTTTCACGATAGCCGTGGAAAGCAACGTTATGATTGTGACGGTAGTAGAAGATGTCACGTAATAGGCCTTCATAACCATGGAAAGCAAAGATAACGGGCTTGTCTTTTGTAAAGTAAGCATCAAATTCATCATCGCTTAAGCCACGAGGATCTACCTTAGGACTACGTAACTTCAAGATATCAACAACATTGATGAAGCGAATCTTCAAGTCAGGTAATTTTTCATGCAAGATAGAAATTGCAGCTAAAGCTTCTAAGTTTGGTTCTGTACCAGCAGCAGCGATAACTACGTCTGGTTCAGCATTCTTATCAGTTGAAGCCCAATCAATAATCTTCAAACCTTTATCAACTAATTCCTTAGCTTCTGCAGCTGAGTAGAATTGTTGACGTGGGTGCTTAGAAGCAACAATCAAGTTAATCTTATCGCGATCATTAATAGTCTTGTCGAATACAGCCAATAATGAGTTAGCATCTGCAGGTAAGTATTCACGAATATATTCAGGTTTCTTATCAGCTAAGTGACCTAAAATACCAGGATCTTGGTGTGTGTAACCATTGTGATCTTGTTGGAATACAGTAGATGTAGCAATAACATTCAATGATGGAATTGATGTACGCCAAGGTTGTTCAGTTGCTTTACGTAACCACTTGAAGTGTTGAGTCAACATAGAGTCAACAACACGTAAGAATGATTCATAACTTGCAAAGAAACCATGACGACCAGTCAAAACATATCCTTCTAAGAAACCTTCAGCTTGGTGTTCTGATAATTGAGAATCAATAACTTGACCTGATGGAGCTAAGTATTGATCGTTAGGTTCCTTAATTTCAGCTAACCATTGACGCTTAGTTACGTCAAAGATAGGTGCCAAACGGTTAGACATTGTTTCGTCAGGACCAAAGACACGATAGTTATGACGGTTATCAGAAAGTACTTTTTCAAGGTATTTACCTAAAACAGTCATATCTTGAGCAACTTCTTTACCTGGAACAGATGTATCAACGGCAAAATCACGGAAATCAGGCTTGATAACTTCTCTAATTAATTTACCAGGGTTAGTGTGAGGGTTAGCAGCCATACGCTTGTCGCCCTTAGGTGTGATTTCAGCAATTTCAGCTTTCAACTTACCATTTTCATCGAATAATTCTTCAGGTTTATAACTTTCAAGCCAATCAACCAAAGCATCAGCATGTTGCATATCATTTTGGTCAACAGGAATTGGAATTTGATGGGCACGGAATGATTTTTCAATTGGTTCGCCATCCCATTCTTTAGGACCAGTCCAACCTTTAGGAGCACGGAAGATAATAACAGGCCATGCTGGAAGACTAGGATCGTTATTTTCACGAGCATTCTTTTGAATAGCCTTGATTTCTTCAATTGCTTCATCCATTGCTTTAGCCATTGCAGGATGCATCAACTTAGGATCATCGCCTTCAACAAAGATTGGATGCCAACCCATACCTTCAAAGTACTTAGTCAAAGTTTCATCGCTTTCACGAGAAAGGATAGTAGGGTTAGAAATCTTGAATCCGTTAAGATCTAAAATTGGTAGGACAGCACCATCATGAATAGGGTTGATAAATTTATTAGATTGCCATGAAGCAGCTAATGGACCAGTTTCAGCTTCACCATCACCGACAACTGCAGCAACAATCAAATCAGGATTATCTAAAACTGCACCAACAGAGTGAGAAATAGAGTAACCTAATTCGCCACCTTCATGAATAGAACCTGGTGTTTCAGGAGCAGCATGAGAAGCTACACCACCTGGGAAGGAGAAACGTTTAAATAGACGCTTCATGCCTTGTTCATCTTGAGAAATTTCAGGATAAATTTCAGAGTAAGAACCATCAAGATATGAGTTAGAAACCATAACTTGACCACCATGACCTGGGCCTTCAACATAGAACATATTCAAGTCATATTTGTTGATGACACGGTTCAAATGGGCATAAATGAAGTTTTGGCCAGCGATAGTTCCCCAGTGACCAATTGGTTTAACCTTAACGTCTTTTGCCTTTAAAGGACGGCGAAGTAAAGGATTATCTTTTAAGTATAATTGACCAACTGAAACATAGTTAGCAGCACGCCAATAAGCATCTAATTTATCTAAGTATTCTTGGGATGAATAATCTGTCATGAGTGTACCCTCCTAATTAATAAATCTGTTTTTTCTTTAATAATTAACTTTACAAGTAAATAATAACGCTTTTTTATCAAATGTCAACCATTTTTAAAATTGGAACGTACCAATTTTAAAAAACGTTAAGAAAAAACTCTCAGTGCAAAACATGAGAGTTAATCTAGGTTGATAAAAGTATTAAATTTAAGGTATTTAAAATGTAGTCGCATTTGTGAAAATTCAAATGGAGTACCGTTGTCTAAAAAGAAGATACCCTCCATCACACTGACAGGTTCATTTTCTTTAAGCTTGAGTAAATTTTGATCTTCTAAAGTTGAAGGCTCAGCATAAATTGACATGAATGATTTGCTAGCAGTTTGGTTAAGTTCAGATTGAATGTAAGAAAAAATTGAACTTTCAAGCTGAGTACGACTGAGCTTAGGTAAGATTTTAATAGGAATATATCCTGTTTCAATCATAAAAGGTTCATCTTCAAAAAGACGAAGACGGATAATTTTATACACAAAATCTTCAGGGGATAAGAATAAATCTCTTTGTAACTCTGAAGTTGGTTTGATTACTTGAAAATCTAAAATTTTGGTTTGAGGTTTCTTTCCTTTTAATCTGAAATTATCAGAAATTCCTAAGTTAGATCCTTCCTCATAATTAAAAATAGATTCATTTTTTAAGTACAAGGGATTAATAAAGGTACCTGATCCACGCTTTTTAAAAATAATACCCTCATTGGACATTTTGTTAAGAGCACGTTTGACCGAACTACGACTAACATTGTATTGTTCAGCTAATGAACGTTCATCTGGTAGTTTCATATCAGTAAACTTACCAGCAAATATTTTTTCTTTTAAATCACTGATAATATTTTTATAGACTAATTCAGCCATTTTCTCCCCACTTTCTATCATAAAAGACAAGCCTTATACAATAAAGTAAAGCACAATTGTAAAAAAACGACAAGTGGTGACACACAGTAACAAAAGAAGGTGGTAAAATAAGAGATAAGTAATTTTAGGAGGAAAGTTATGTCAGTATTAGTTTTAGGTGGTGCTGGATACATTGGTTCCCACACCGTAGATCGCTTAGTTGAAGCGGGTAAAGATGTTGTCGTAGTTGATAGCTTGGTTACAGGTCATTTAGCTGCGGTACGTAAAGAAGCAAAATTTTATCAAGGGGATTTAGCAGATAAGGATTTCATGCGTAAAGTTTTCACTGAAAATCCAGATATTGATGCAGTAATTCACTTTGCAGCATTCTCATTAGTTGCAGAATCTATGAAAGATCCTTTGAAGTATTTTGATAACAATACAGCAGGTATGGTTAAACTTCTTGAAGTTATGAATGAGTTTGATATCAAGTATATCGTCTTCTCATCCACAGCTGCTACATATGGTATTCCTGAAAAAATGCCAATCTATGAAGATGATCCACAACTTCCAATCAACCCATACGGTGAAAGTAAGTTGATGATGGAAAAAATTATGCGTTGGGCAGATGAAGCTTACGGAATTAAGTTCGTTGCTTTACGTTACTTCAATGTGGCTGGTGCAAAGCCAGATGGATCTATTGGTGAAGATCATCATCCAGAAACACACTTATTACCAATCGTGTTGCAAGTAGCAATGGGTGAACGTGAAAAGTTACAAATTTTTGGCGATGATTACAACACTCCAGATGGAACTAATGTCCGTGACTACGTACATCCATTTGATTTAGCAGATGCACACATTTTAGCAGTAGATTATCTACGTAATGGTAACGAATCAAGTGCCTTTAACTTAGGTTCTTCAACAGGTTTCTCTAACTTGGAAATCGTAAAGGCTGCTCGTGAAGTAACTGGTAAAGAAATTCCAGCTGAAATCGCTGCTCGTCGTGGTGGAGATCCAGATACATTGATTGCTGCTTCAGAAAAGGCACGCAAAGTTCTAGGTTGGAAACCAGAATTCGATGACATTCACAAGATTATCGAAACTGCTTGGAAATGGCATACAACTCATCCACAAGGATATAATGACTAAAAAAAGAAAGCTTGAGACTCTGAAAAATGAGTTTCAAGCTTTTTTTGATAGGTGTTGTTGATGACGTAAGCCCCATTTATGAAGACTATCAATGATATCTTCAAGTTCTTTTCCATGTTCAGTAAGACTATATTCAACTTTAGGTGGGACAGTGGGGTAGACTGTTCTAGTAATTAAATCATCTTCTTCAAGTTCTTTGAGATTCTTGGATAACATTTTCTTTGAAATTTCAGGGAGAACTTTTTGTAAATCTGAGAAACGCATAGTCTGATTTTTTAATAGATATAAGATGATTGGTATTTTCCATTTACCCAAAATAGTATCTAAACCATCATCAACACGACAAAATTGCGGATCAATTTTCATAAATATACCTCACAATATCTCAGTATCCATCTAAAAGTATACTTTAAGTTACCTAGTTATTAAAATGAAACCTCTTCACAAAAGAAAAAATCCTAGTAGAATAACTTACATAAAGTAAGTGAGGTAGAAAAGAGGTTTTAACAATGGCAATGGAAGATTATCGTATAAATAAAGAAAATGGACTAGAATTTGGCTTATATTCACTAGGAGATCACATGCCTAATGCTCTTACAGGCAAACGTGTTTCAGCTAAAGAAAGAATTGATCAAATTGTTGCTGAAGCAAAATTAGCTGAAGAAGCAGGATTAGATTTCTTCAGTGTAGGTGAAAGTCACCAAAAATACTTTGTTGGACAAGCTCATGCCGTTATTTTAGGAGCAGTTGCCCAAGCTACTGAAAAGATCAAGATTGGTTCATCTGCAACAATTGTTTCAACATCTGATCCTGTTAGAATTTATGAAAATTTTGCGACACTAGACTTACTATCAAATGGACGTACTGAAATTATTGGTGGACGTGCTTCACGTTTAGGATTATTCGATTTATTGGGCTACAATGTGAATGACTACGAAGAATTATTTGAAGAAAAGTTTGAATTACTACTCAAAATTAACGAAAATCATCGCGTTAACTGGGAAGGTAATTTCCGAGCACCATTAAAAGATGCAGAAGTTTTACCAAGACCATTGAATGATAAGCTGCCAATTTGGCGTGCAGTAGGTGGACCAGCTGAAAGTGCAATTAAAGCTGGATTACAAGGTGTACCAATGACAATCACATTATTAGGTGGTCCATTACCAATCTTCAAGCGTTCAATCGATGCTTATCGTCAAAGTTTGAAGATGAAGAGCTATAATCCAAGTGATTTCCCGGTAGCGACAACAGGATTTTTCTATGCAGCTGATGATACCAAGACAGCTTTAAGAGAACTTTACCCTTATGTAGATCAAGGAATGAAGTTGGCAAATGGTACAGGTTACCATAAACGTTTATTCGCTAATGGCGCAGACATGAATGATGTAATGTTGGTGGGAAGTCCACAACAAATTATCGAAAAAATGATTTATCAATATGAAGAACTAGGCCATCAAAGATATTTAGCACAAATTGATTTTGGTGGAATGCCGTTTGAAAAAGTTATGAAGAATATCGAAATTATCGGAACAAAGATTTTACCAGAAGTTAAAAAGTATACAAAGGGGAAATAATATGAAAGTTGTAGCAATTTCCGGAGCTATAATTGGGAAAAAGACTTTAACTGCCATGAAATATGTAGCAGAAAAGATGAATAAAGATTTTCCAGAGGTTGAATTTGACTTGATAGATTTAGGTGAAAAAGATATTCAATTTAGCGATGGACGTAATTATACCGAATATCAAGGAGATACTTTAGAAGTTACTACTAAGATTATGGAGGCAGATGCCCTAATAATTGGAACGCCGATTTTCCAAGCTTCAATTCCTGGATCAGTGAAAAATATTTTTGACTTACTGCCAGAAAAAGCCTTACGTGACAAAGTGGTTTCAATTGTGGTTACTGCTGGTTCGGCTAAACATTATCTAGTAGCTGAGATGCAACTTAAGCCAATTTTGTCATATATGAAGGCACAAGTTTTACCAGAAATTGTCTTTATTGAAGGGCAAGATTTGTTCAGACAAGAAATCATCAATGCTGATATTAACTTCAGGTTGGATAAATTAGTTGAAGATACTTTAATCATGGTTGAAACTTTTAAAGAACTGCGAAAGAAACAAGAAGACGCATTATTCTAGAGTTACCGAGAAGGGTGGATGGAATTCCATTCTTCTTTTTTATTAGAACGGGTTTTGAAAACGGTCTACAAAATAGTCGTGAATTAGTGTACAATGATTATATAAATTGAAATAATTGGAGGAAGATTTTGATGGACATCTCAGCAGAACGTTTTGGTGAACTGAACGGTGAAAAGGTAAACAAAATTACATTGACAAACGATAATGGAGTAGCAATCTCATGTTTGACAATGGGAGCTTTATGGCACGAATTCTTAGTACCAGCTGCAGACGGTACAAAACAAAACTTGATTTTAAACTATAACACAGTAGCTGAATACTACAGCAATGGTTTATGCACTAATCAAGTAATTGGTCGTGTTGCAGGTCGAATTAAGAATGGTAAGTGCGAAATTAATGGGGAACAAGTAACTTTACCACAAAATGAAAACGGTAATACTTTGCACGGTGGTCCTCATGGATTTAATACTTATAACTGGAGCTTTACAACTTCTGCTAATCGTAACAGCATTAGTGTAATTTTCCAAAAACAAGTTTTAAGTGCAGTTGATGGATTTCCAGGAGATATTTTAGTAACTGTTATCTATACTTTAGACAATAGTAATAACGTAACAATTTCCTTTAATGCACTTGGAGACGATAAGGTAGATACACTATTTAACCCAACTAACCACGTTTACTTTAACTTGAGTAATCGTTCTGACTTGGCTAGTCATGAGCTTAAAATCAATAGTGATGGATATCTAGAATTAGATGAGAAACTAATTCCAACAGGCCGCATTCGTCATGGTGAAGGTACAGCTTATGATTTTACTAAGGGTGCTAATTTATACGAAGCTATCCAACAAAATGAAAAAGGTGGCTTTGATGATGCATTTATTGTAAATGGACCAGGTAAGGCTGTGGAACCAATCGCTGTTTTACGTGATACTCAATCTGGAAATACAGTAACAATTGATTCAGATCGTAACAGTTTGATCATGTATACAATGAATGATGATTTGCCAGATGTTCATTTCAAACGTGATAATGGACGCCCTGCTAAAAAACAAGAAGGGGTAGCTTTAGAAGCTCAAACTTTACCAGATGCAATTAATCAAGAAACATTTGGAGATATTGTATTACCACGTGGGGCAAAGCGTTCCTACCATATTAAATACACATATTCTAACGATAAAAATTAATTTGAACTAAAATAGATCTTTCGTTAAGATTATAATAAACAAAAAGTCAGTATTATTACTGGCTTTTTTCTTGAGGTGAGTTATGTTAGAAAATTATTTATTTGACTTTGACGGTACAATTGCTGATTCTGGTGAAACTGGAATTATCGCAGTTCAAAAAGCTTTTGTTGATTATGGATTGGAGAAGCCAACTGCAGAATCAGTCAGATATTATATGGGTGTGCCCATTGAAACATTCTTCCCTAAAATATCTAATCGTGAGTTAAACGATACTGAATGGGAAGAAGTTTTTGCGATATTTAGACAATACTATAGTGAATTAGAACTTGAAATTACACAACTTTTCCCAGGTATGAAAGAAACTTTGATGAAATTAGTTGAGGATGAGAAACGTTTATTTGTAGTATCAAGCAAGAACTCAGTTTCCTTAAATAGAAATTTGGAAAACTTGGGGATAGCAGATTTGTTTACAGACACAATTGGATCTGATCAAGTGGAAAACTACAAGCCAGCTCCAGATGGTATAAACATACTTGCTGATAGACATGATCTAGATAAGGCAAAGACGGTTATGATTGGCGATGCTAAGTATGATTTACAAATGGGTAAAGCTGCTGAAGTTAAAACATGTGGCTGTGCTTGGGATACTTATGATATTGAATTATTGAAAAATGAAGAACCGGATTATTTGTTAGAAAAAGTAGAAAAGTTACTAGAAATCTAAGGATGAAAAGGTTAATAAAAGCGTTGGTATGTGCCAACGTTTTTTTGACGTGAAAAATAAAAAAGAGCGGTATTTGAACCGCCCTCAATTCTACAACGCTGCTTGACTACTAGGTTAGTTAGACCCAATGTGCAACTTCATAATCTTTATTCTCTTTAATAAGTATACATGATATGCCAATTAAGTGCATTAAAAAAGGCTATTTCAGCGGTTCTTTTTGAGGATCGCTGTTTTCATTTTCTTCTGACCCAACAGCCAAGATGAAGACAGTACTAATAACTAGCAAACTACCCAAAATTTCAGCCCAGTTAAACTGCATTTTAAAGATAAGAAAGTCTAGTAAAGCAGCAGTTAAAGGCTCGAAAGTGTCCAACAAAGTTGCTTCAGTAGCACTAATTAGATGCAGACTTTTTACAAAAAGGTAGTAAGATAAAGCAGTTCCGATAAAAATCAAGAAAAGCATATTTAAAGTAACTGCAGGCGTAAATTTAGGAACAGACTTCCATACTGGATGAATAAATTCAAAGACAATACCACCAACTAACATCGCCCAAGCACTGATAGTAGTAGGATTATGTCGGCGTAAAAGATCAACTGGCAAAACAGAATTTCCGGCTTGAGTTAGCATCAGAAAAATTCCCCAGATGATTGCCTCTTTTGAAATCGCAAGTTGATTAAAAGAACCTTTAGTAACTAATAACCAAGCACCAATAAGAGCAGTAATAGTCGCAATCCATTGTTTTCTACCAGGTAATTGTTTGAAAATAATAGCTGAATAAAAGATAACAGGAAGAATTCCTAAAGTTTGGATGATAGTTGCGACAGTTGCATTACTGTAATTAACAGTCATTGAATAAGTAAATTGTACTCCTGCCAAACCTAAAATGGAGAATAAGACAATTCCCAAAATATCCTTGAAACTTTTAAAGACCAGAAAAATTTTCTTACCATCAAGATAGTAAGCCAATCCCAGTAAAGTTAATGCTGACAGGCTCATTTTTACACCCATCATCCAATAAACTGAAACATGTTGATCTTGAAATAGATATTCAGAAGCAATTCCAGCCATTCCCCAGAAAATACCAGCTAAACTAGCATAAATAACTCCTTTTAAATGTGTTCTTGTTTGCAAAATTTCACCACCTAAAAAAACATACTTTATCGATTATAGGTAAAATTAGAGGAAAATTAAAGACATTATTGAACTAAAATTGTAAAATAAAGGTATTATGCTAGGGAAGTGATGTTTTTGACACTGTGGCAACGTTTTTTAGGAAACGAACGGTTAAGACGATTTACAGTTTTACTATTCTTAGTAGGAGTGCTGTATCTAGCTCGAAGTATGATGAGTTTAATCTTACTAACCTTTATTTTTTCGTTTCTAGTTATTAGCTTAAATGATGCAATTAGAAAGAAAATAGATATTCCTTCTAAATTAATTGTCATCATTGTTTATTTGTTGATGATAGGTGGTATTTACTTAGCAATAACTATCTACCTACCAAAATTAGTTACACAAACGGAAAATTTGGTAAATTACATTGTTAAGTTCTATAATCACCCACCTAAGGGAACAAATGATGTGATTAATATGGTCACACAATACATTAGTCAATCCGATATTATGAAACAAATGCGTGGTGGTATGTCAATTATCGTTAAGTATTTGGCAAATATTGGAACGATGGGAATGACGTTTATTATGGCGTTATTGCTAAGTTTTTTCTTTACAATTGATAAAGATGATTTGTTTAAGTTTTCAAAATCATTTTTAAAGGGTCCATATTCATGGTTCTTTAATGACGTTTACTACTTTGCTAAGATTTTTGTTAACAGTTTTGGGGTTGTATTAGAAACTCAATTTATTATTGCTTTAATTAATACGGCAATTACAACAACGATTTTAGCATGTATGAAGATGCCTCAATTGTTCAGTTTAGCGTTATTAATATTCTTCATGAGTATGATTCCTGTTGCTGGGGTTATTATTTCAGCAATTCCGATGATGTTAATTGGTTACACTGTTGGTGGGGTAAAGTATATTATTTACATCATTATTATGCTTTGCGTGGTTCATGCCTTAGAAGCATATGTGTTAAATCCTAAGTTAATGTCAAGCAGAACAGAATTACCAATTTTCTACACATTTGTTGTACTATATGTGTCTGAACATTTATTTGGAATGTGGGGATTAATTGTTGGTATCCCAGTATTTACATTCCTTTTGGATATTTTAGGGGTTAAAAGCGACCATATTCGCAGAGAAAGACTAAAGAAATTCAGAGAGAAGGTAAAATAGATGGAAAAAGAAGAATTTATCAAAAAATACGCAGTTGAACGTCGTAACACTAACTCATCTAAATGGGATGGCTTAGAATCTCAATTCGGCGAAACTGATCTTTTACCTTTATGGGTAGCAGATACAGAATTTAAGGTTCCTGAGGCAGCACGAAAAGCATTGGTTGAACGTGTTGAACATGGTGCTTTTGGATATTCTTTAGTGCCAGATAGCTATTATGAAGCATACTTTAACTGGCAAAAGGAACGTTATGGAATTGAATTACATAAGGATTGGATGAGATTTGGTACAGGGGTAGTGCAATCATTAAGTACTTTGATTGAAACCTTGACAGTTCCAGGTGAAGCAATCATGGTTTTACAACCTGTATATTATCCATTCATGCGAGTAATTGAAAACAACAATCGTAAATTAGTAATTTCTGAATTGGTAAATCATGATGGACATTACGAAATGGATTACGAAGATATCCAAAAGAAGATGCAAGAAAATAATGTTAAGTTATTAATTTTTTGCAGCCCACATAATCCAGTTGGTAGAGTTTGGTCTGAAGATGAATTGGAAAAATTACTAGCAATCTGTCACGATGAAAAGGTAAGAGTTATTGCTGATGAAATCCACCATGACTTAATTATTGGGGATAAGAAGTTCACATCTATGTTATCAATTAAAGACGGTTTCTATCGTGATAACTTAGTAATGGTAGATGCACCTTCTAAGACATTTAATATGGCATCATTATTAAATAGTCATGTAGTTATTCCTAATCCTCAAATTCGCGACTTATATGATGAAGTAGTGGGTCGTTTAAGTGCTCCTCAAGGTAGTCTATTAGGTCGTGTGGCTGCAGAAGCCGCATATCGCGAAGGTGCAGAATGGCTAGACAACATGATCGAAGTAATTAGAGATAACTTTGTTTATGTGCGCGATGAATTAACTAAAGCATTCCCTGAAATTAAAGTTAGTGATCTAGAAGGAACATATCTCATGTGGATTGATTTATCAGCACTTGTTCCAGCTGATAAAGTTGAAAAGCTAGTTAAGAAACAAGCTAAATTAGCAGTTGATTTTGGTGATTGGTTCGGTGAAAGTGGTAAAGGCCATATCCGAGTGAACCTTGCTACTACACCAGAAAACATAAAAAAAGCAGTATCTGCATTAGTAAATGCTTTAAAATCAGAAAATTAAGTAAAGTTTTACATGAAATAACTACCAATTTTTTCATTTTCAGTGTAAAATTAGGCTTGTAAATATTATTTTAAGAAAGAGGTTTACATTACTATGCCAAAATTAGTATTTATCCGTCACGGACAAAGTGAATGGAACTTAAAGAACCTTTTCACAGGTTGGGAAGACGTTAACTTGAGTGAAAAAGGTGTTGAAGAAGCTAAGGAAGCAGGTCGTAAGTTAAAAGAAGCTGGTATCGAATTTGACCAAGCTTACACATCTGTTTTAACTCGTGCTATCAAGACTTTACACTTTGCTTTGGAAGAATCTGGCCAATTATGGATTCCAGAAATGAAGACATGGCGTTTAAACGAACGTCACTACGGTGCATTACAAGGTAAGAACAAAGCAGACGCTGCTGAAAAGTATGGTGACGAACAAGTTCACATCTGGCGTCGTTCTTACGATGTATTACCTCCATTATTGAGTGCAGATGATGAAGGTTCTGCAGCAAACGATCGTCGTTATGCTGACTTAGACCCACGCATCATTCCTGGTGGCGAAAACTTGAAAGTTACTTTGGAACGTGTAATTCCTTTCTGGGAAGACCACATTGCACCAGACTTATTGGCTGGTAAGAACGTAATCGTTGCTGCACACGGTAACTCATTACGTGCTTTAACTAAGTACATCGAACAAATCTCTGATGAAGACATCATGAACGTTGAAATGGCAACAGGTCAACCAGTTGTTTACGACTTGGATGACAAGTTAAACATTGTAAACAAAGAAAAGCTTTAAGATAGATTTTTTCTTTATGATATGAGCCACTCTCATTTTGAGGGTGGTTTTTTTTGTTGGGCAATTTATAGAGTAAAAAATCACTGAAGATTAACGTTTAAAGGAATATAATCTTCAGTGATTTTTATTATTATTGCAACGTTTTAATTAACTTAGTCTTCGTAATTAGAAAGCATTGCTTGGAGAGTATCTTTCATTTGTTGACGGAATTCAGGTGGGTTGACGATAGTAACCATATCTTTTTGACTTAAAAACCACATTAATGCTCCAGTATCGTAGGTAGTCACTTCAAGTAAAAATGTATGATCATCAATTTTCTTAATAGTTCGTGAAATAGGAAATTTATCTAAAGCTGCTTCAACAATTCCGGTGTATTCAAATTGAATGGTAATCATTTTGCCAGGATACATAAGTTGAAATTTTTTCTTTTCATCTCCTAAATCAAAAGGTAGTCGTTCATTTAAAGGAATCTTATGAGCAGCATATTTCCAATTTAAAATCCGATCTAGGCGATAGATGGTGTTCTTTTTAAATTGGTGGTTATAAGAAACAACATAGAAATAGTAGTCTGAAAAGGTCAAAGCTATTGGGGCGATAGTTCGCGTTACAAACTTATGTCTTTGGGTAGTGTATTCAATTGTAATAGTTTCGCGCTGCAAGATTATCTTAGAAAAAGTATAAATTGCAGCTAAAAGTTGCTTGTCCTTGAGATTTCGTAATTCTACGTAACTATCAAGTTCACTTTGGATGATAGGCTTGATGTCTTTTTGATCTTGTTTGGTAAGTAAAGCAAGTAAGGAGCTAATTAAAGGATCTAATTCCTTGCGTGATAAACTTCGACTAGCTAGTAAGACCTTGATTAAGACCAAGCACTGCGACTTACTTAAGCCTAAACGATTGCTTTTTAAGTAATAAGTATGATCTTTGGTATCATATTCTAATTCATACTCATTCAAATATTCACTCATAAAATTACGGATACTGGCAAAATCTCTTTGAACAGTGCGAGCATCTACTGAGAATTTACGTTGGATATCTTTTTTAGATAAATGCGCACCTGAGGCTAAAAGCTGATATATGTAAAGTTGTCTAGTGGCAGAAGTTGTTGCGATTGTCATCAGGTCCTTTCGTTGTAAATTTATTATTATTTTAAAACCTGAAAATAATGATTGTCTACTAAATTTAAAGAAAGACGGATTTTTTACTAGTAGTCAAATAATGTCCATGTCTTTTGCAATAATATAGTAAGTAAGATTGAATTTAACAATTCTTATGCAAAATCATTATAAAAACTATCATAAATACCCATATCAATGTCAATAGATAATCTTTTAGCATTAGAGTAAATTTTATTGTAGAGAAATAAAGAGGGGAGGGATCAAAGATGTACGAATATAATAAAGTTTATCAAGAATTAGCCGATATTTTAAATGATAAAGACGTTGAAAAAATTTACAGGAATTTTAGGGGGATGCAAGTTAATTTTCCGATGCGCCTTTACTCCAGGGACTCAGTAAAAAAAGAAATTGCCAAACAAAAAGGAATTATAAATATTAAAGATTTAGCGGTTCAAACAGGGTATAGCGTTTATACTATTCGTCGCATTATTAATGAACTAAAAGCCGATAACATTATGAAGTAATACATAAATTATTTGGAGTGAAAATTTATTTCAAGTTAAAAAGGAGATAGTTACTATAGGACTATTGAATTTATCTATAGTTTATGTTGTTTATTATTTTTTAGCTAAGAATGTGAGTTGGGGCAAAAAAATGAGGACAGATAGTTAATATTTTTAAGAATGATGGAAACTAATTAATAATCAGTAGGGAGGAATAATCATGGGAGAAAAATTCTGTGAAAATTGTGGAAATCAATTAAACGAAGGGGCAAAATTCTGTTCTAGTTGTGGTAGTGTAGTTTCGACAAATACTTCAGAAACAACTACAAATCGAGGAGAGGAAAAGAAGGTTTGTACAAATTGTGGGAGCCAGTTGTACGATGGAGAAAAATTCTGTTCTAATTGTGGTAGTAGTGTAGATTTAACAAATACTTCAGAAAAAACTACAAATCAAGAAGAGAAAAAGAAATTTTGTACAAATTGTGGAAGTCAGTTATACGATGGAGTAAAATTCTGTTCTAATTGTGGTAGTAGTGTAGATTTATCTAATAAGCCAGGATCAAGAACTATAGGTGGTCAAAGAAAAGTTGGTTCTAATAATAGTAATCCATTTAATCAAATTCAGGATTATTATGAACAAACTAAAAAACAATATGGCAATTTGACAGATCAAGAATTAGGGTTTGTAGGTAGTGTCAAATATGCATTAGTACATTGGATTGATTTTAAGGGGGTAGAATCTAGGAAGTCAGTGTATTGGTGGTTATGTCTTGGTATAATAGTTATTAGTATTTGTATTGGTATTTTGGAAGAAATATTAGTAGTACTTTTTAGTAATATTCCTGTTTTAGATGTTATAGGTACTTTCATCGTACTCGTCGCAATGATAGCTTGGGGGTTTATAGCGTTAATTGCTTATCTTTCTGCAATAGTTCGCAGAATGAGATATTTAAATGTTCAGAATATTACTATGTGGATAATACTTACGTTAGTCATACCGATAATAGTAGGTTTATATACAGAACTTTACTTAATGTTAATTGATAAACCTATAAACAACCAAAATTAGAGGAGTAGTTGAGTATGAAAAAAAGTAACTCAATTTTGATGATTATTGTAATAGTTATAATAGCTTCTTTAATTGTTTGGAAGATGGGCATACCTAATTTAAGCAGTAAAAACAAAGAAATTTCATCTGAAAAGGTAGCTAAAAAAGTAAAGAAAGAATCAAAGAAAATAAAAAAGAAGGAAACTAGTGAGTCTAAATCATCTTCTAGTACTGAAACAAGCAGTAGTGTGGAAAGTGAGCCAAGTAGTGAAAATTCTAGTGAATCTTCAAGCACTGTTCAACCTAGTGTAAAATATCCAACGTTACAAAAATATGCTGGAAAAACTTATTATGCAGTAGATAGAGATAGTGCAGAAGTTCCTGATATGTTCCCAACTTCTTTTACTATTACTTCTGATACCGAAGCAATTACTGTTGATGGAAAACAAGAATTAATAAGAAATGTCACAAGTGACAGTGGTTTTATTGCATTGACTGGAGAAATGGGGCATAACATGGGTACCGGTCTTAGTTTTGAATTTAGACCTTTAGGAGGCAGTGATAGTGATGCAGTAGAGGTGCTTAATCAAGGTCAACGTTTAGCTTATAGTACTACCATGCCTGAGTAAGGAGTGATATTTTATGAAAAAAGTTAGCTCAATTATAACTATTTTTGTGATAGTTATAATCGCTTCTTTAATTGTTTGGAAGATGGGCATACCTAATTTAAGCAGTAAAAACAAAGAAATTTCATCTGAAAAGGTAGCTAAAAAAGTAAAGAAAGAATCAAAGAAAATAAAAAAGAAGGAAACTAGTGAGTCTAAATCATCTTCTAGTACTGAAACAAGCAGTAGTGTGGAAAGTGAGTCAAGTAGTGAAAGTTCTAGCGAATCTACAAGCAGTGCATCTAGTTATAGATCTGATGTAAAATTTCCAGCATTACAAAACTATGCCGGAAAAACTTATTATGCGGTAGATAGGGATAGTGCAGAGTATCCTCAAATGTTTTCAACTTCTTTTACTATTACTTCTGATGGTGAAACGATTATCATGGATGATGTACAAGAACCGATAGAATATGTTAGAACTGGAAAGTTTGGTTCTGTTCAGTTGGGTGGAGGACCAGTTTTTGTTTTTGAATTTAGACCTTTAGGTAGTAGTGATGAAGTAGAGGTAGTAAACCAAGGTCAATACTTGACTTACAGTACTACTATGTCTGAGTAAGAGGCGATGTTTTTATGAAAAAAAGTGGATCAATCATAACGATAATAGTTATTGTTATATTGGCTGGTATAATCGTTTGGGTATTTGAAATGCCTCATATTCAGCAACATAAATCAAGTTCTAGCAGTAGCAATGTGAAAGTAGAGAAAAAAGAATCTGTTAAAAAAAGTAGTTCAAGCTTATCACATGAAGAAAGTATTTCAAGTTCTACGTCAAATTCAGTTGAAAGTTCAAGTTCTACTGTTGCGAGAAGAGATTCGGAAATTGTTATACCATCATTTAATCAAAAGAGAGATCAAGAAGATGTTGATTTAGCCAACATGACAGTTTCCCAATGTTTATTGTGGGCATTAAGTGAACGCTATAGTTATCAAAATGCAGATGAACAAAGTTGGGAAGAGTTAAAAGATTCTATAGATGGTGCAAAGTTAATTCCAGCCGCTAAAAGTAGCGATGGATATGTACATATTTATTTTAAATATGGTTTTCAGGATTGCAATTACTATATTGATGGTGATTATGATTTATGCGATGAAGAAGGATATGTTGTTAGTCGATACCCAACAGAATTTGAAAATGAGAAAGCAAATAACTATTTATTGAGCAGATATAAATAAATTGATGCAATAGAGAAATTAAGGATAATTAATATATTCCTTAGTTTCTCTATTTTATTTTATAGTAGTATAATTAAGAAAATAAATCATAATTAAAAGATAGAAAAGGGGAATAGACGATGAAGAAGTGTAGTAAATGTGGGACAGAAAATTCTAAGGATGCGCTTTTTTGTGAGAATTGTGGGAATAAATTATCAGAAGATAAAAAGATAGTATGTCCAAATTGTGGTTTTTCAAACTCAGTAGAGTCTTCTTTTTGCGAGAATTGTGGAAGTAAATTATTAGAAGTGCAATCAAATGATACCGTATCTAATAATAGGGACAATACATATGGAGATTTACCGGAAGAAAATTCAGATAGTACAAATAAAAACCAAAAAGATGACCCAGAAATAAATTCTAAAAATATAAGAAGATCTCAAGGAATTTCTGAATCTAATAATCTAAGAAATATTATCGTTGCAGTAGCGATAATCATTGTAGTTGTTATTGGGGTATTTAGTTTGAGATATTTCAAAGCTAATAGACAAACTGAAAATTCAAGGGATAGCAATTCAGCTGTTTTGCAAAAAGATAAATCTAGTAGTGAAAAGAGTTCAAGAGCAAAAAATCATTCTGAAACTTCTTCTAGTTCAGAAAAAGAGATGTCAGATAACTCGGAAAAATTATCAGTAACATCTTTGACTAATAAGCAAAATGCAGCTTCGATCTTGGTATATGGAGCTTTAAAAGCAAACGCTCCTTTTTTTAAAGGTAATTATGATCTTGCTTTAAAGAATTCGCAGTTATATGTTAGTTTAGTTAAACTAGATAGTGATGAAACTGAAGCTGACGAAACACCAATCCTTTATGAATTGGCACCAGGACAAATCGATAGTTCTTGTGGATACAAATTAGGAAGAAATAGAGAAGTTTATTTCTATTCTCAAGTTAAAAATACACCTGGTTTTAGTAGAATAAGTGAAACTACTCAAGATGAAATTGTAGATTATATCAATAGTCATCATCTTGTAAATAAAGTAAATGAATTAGCAAATGAAACAACTGTTTATGGAGAATAATCATAACATCTACAAATGTCTATTAAAATAGCAATCTTTCTCTATTATTGCGAATTAATAATGCTTAGAATGCGACAAATGGCGTTATCTGTTTGTTGTATAAGTGGTAACATAAAGTGTATATTATATAACGTTAGAATATAAATTGAGAAAGAGGGGGTATGCTACTTTGAAAATGGTAGCTGAAGAATTTAATAACATTCGTAAACATAAGATTTTAACGGCAACAATTATTGCTATTATGATTATTCCCTTCCTATATAGTTTATTCTTCTTAAAATCAGTATGGGATCCTTATGGCAATACTAAGTATTTACCTGTCGCAGTGGTAAATAACGATAAGCCAGTTAAGTATCAAGGAAAGACATTTAAAGTCGGTGAAGACTTAGAGAAAGAATTAAGAGAGAATAAAGATTTAGGTTGGCATTTTGTTAACGCAAAAGAAGCTAAATATGGATTGAGCCATAAGAAGTACTATATGGTAATTACAATTCCTAAGAACTTCTCTAAAAATGCTACGACTGTGTTAGACAAGCATCCTAAGAAGATGCAACTAACATATAACACTAATGATGCGTTGAACTACATTGGTAAAGTTATCGGCGAAGAAGGAGCTAAGCAAGTAAATTCTTCTGTTCGTGATTCTGTTTCCGAAGCTTATGCCACAACAATGTTTGACACAGTGAAGAAAGTTGGTAAAGGTTTCAATAAAGCTGCTAAAGGTGCTACACAACTTTCAGATGGTGCATATACATTGTCTGATGGCTTGAAAGTTTATACAGCAGGTGTTGACCAAGTTAACGATGGTGTTATCCAACTTAAGAACGGTGTTGCTCCATTGAGTGCCGGTGTGTTGAAGTTAACAACTGGTGCTAGTGTGTTGGCAGATGGATTAAACCAATTGCAAAGTAAAACAGGGACACTTGCTTCAGGTGTAAATCAATTAGCAACAGGTTCTAAGACTTTATCATCTGGATTGAATACATTACAAGGTAAGACAGCTGTATTACCAGTGGGTGTAAAAAAGTTATTTGATGGTAGTAATTCTTTAAATGAAGGGATTAATACTTATACAGGTAAAGTAACTGATTTACAGAAAGGTCTAACAAAGTTAAATGCTGGTTCAAACGACTTGAAACTGGGAACTCAACAAATTGCTAATGGTAATAAAGCATTAGCCGATGAAGTGGCTAAAATTGATGTTAGTCAATTTAACAGTGGAGATACTACCCAATTAATTAATGGGTTACAACAATTGCAAGTAGTAAAACAACAATTACAACCAGCAATGCAAGCTATAGCTACTCTACAAAGCAGTGTGAGTGGAATGAAGGATGAATTAACTGCTGTTCAAAGTTCATCTACAGAATTATCTAATAAATTAGGTAGTGACTTGAAGACTGCTGGAAGTAGTGTTCAAGGTTCATCTGCAAATATTCAAGCTGTTTTAGGTTCTAGCAACTTAACAGACGCTGATAAGCAAAAATTACAAGCAGCTTTACAACAAAACCAAGCAGCTGGTAATGCAATTTCAGATGCAGGTACAACAGCAGGTCAAATTAAGGCTCAGATGGATGGTGTAAATACTAAGCTATCAGGACTTCAAGGTCAACTATCCAGTTTATCATCAATGTCTGATAAATTGACTAATGCAGCTAGTGTATTGAATGGAATCAGTATCGATCCTAATAATTTAAAAAACTTACAATCATTATCAGGAAAAGTAGTAGATTTACAAAAAGCAACTAAAGATTTAGCATACTACTCTTCTAAGCTAAATGATGGTGTAGAAGCATACACTAATGGTGTAGCAAGTGCGGCAAATGGTGTAAGCAAATTAGCTGATAAAAATGGAGAATTGACTTCTGGTTCCGCACAATTAGCTGGTGGAATAGGTCAAATGAATGCACAGATTCCAGCATTAACAAGTGGTGTAAATCAACTAGCAAATGGTGGCAATCAATTAGCTAGTGGTTTAGGCCAAATGAATGCACAAATTCCAGCATTAACAAGTGGTGTAAGTCAATTAGCAAACGGTGGTAACCAATTAGCTGGTGGTCTCGGACAACTTAACGCCCAAGTACCAACATTGACAAATGGTGTAAACCAATTAGCAAGTGGTACTCAACAATTAGCTGCTAACTCCGGTCAATTAATTGATGGTGCAAACAAAATTAGTGAAGGTAACGGAACTTTAGCTAAGAGCTTAAGTGCTGGTGCTAAGGAAGTTAATAGTCAAAACTTGAATAGTGTAAATGCTAATATGTTCGCTGCACCTACAACATTGAAACATAAGAACTACTCATATGTTCCTAACTATGGTTATGCATTAGCTCCATACATGTTATCAGTTGCTTTATATGTTGGTGCATTGGTATTTAACTTAGTTTACCCAATTCGTCGACTATCAACTCCTGATGGCTCTGCAACAGAATGGTTCTTCAGTAAAGTAAGTATCGGTGCTGTTGTAGCGGTAGGAAATGCTATTGTTGAAGTAGGATTGATGATGTTAGCTGGATTACATCCAGACCATCCATTTGCTACATTCATGAACGCTATTTCCTTCTCACTGGCGGCAATGTTCATAATTATGGTATTAGCGATGTTGTTCAGTAACCCTGGGCGATTCATTGGTATGATTTTCTTAGTAATTCAATTAGGTGCCTGTGGTGGTTCCTTCCCAATTCAAATTACTAAGGGTATGAATGGTTTCTTCCAAGCAATCAACCCATACTTACCAATGACTTACTCTGTTTACGGATTCCGTGAATCATTATCCAGTGGTTTAGGAAGCAGCCAAATGACAATTTCATTAACAGTTCAATTAATCTTTATCGTAGCAAGCTTATTGCTATTATGGATTTCTATGAGTTACTTACGTACAAGTGGAAAGGTAAGTTATTCAGAAGAACCAACAAGTATTGAAGATTAGAATAGAAAAGAGAGATTTTCAAAATTCGAAAATCTCTCTTTTTTCGTCTAGATATTAATTTCTAATACAATTGGAGTATGATCACGACGTTCGCCAGAATCTAACATTTCAGAACGAACAATTTTATCAGCAATACGATTACTTGCTAGCCAATAATCAATTCTCCAGCCAGAGTTGTTAATCTTGCTTGTACGACTTCTTTGAGCCCACCAAGAGTAAACATCCTTAACATCGCCATGAACATAGCGGAAGGTATCTGTAAAGCCCTTATTAAGCAAGTTAGTAAAGCCTGCTCTTTCTTCATCAGTAAAACCAGCAGAATGATGATTATTACCAGGATGAGCTAAGTCGATTTCCTTATGAGCAACATTGAAATCACCGCTAGAAAGAAGAGGTTTATTTTGATCCAATGAAACTAGGTAGTCAGCGTACTTTTCATCCCAAACCTGGCGTTCAGCTAAACGTCTCAAACCATCGCCAGCATTAGGAGTATATACTTGAGTAACGTAAAAATTATCAAATTCAAGTGTGATGATTCTACCTTCAGAATCCATTGGTTCAGGTGCATCAATTTCAGGATAACTGACAGTAGGATTTAAATTGTTTTTATAAAGAAACATAGTACCGGCATAACCTTTACGAGCTGGTTCTTGTGAACTTCTCCAAGTAATTTCATAATCTGGAAATTGTTCAGCTAAAATAGTTTGATGCTTTTTAGTTGGACCTGTAGCTGATAATTTTGTTTCTTGAATTGCTATTATATCTGGATTTTCATCAATAATAGTTGCTAAGACTTCACGTGATTGTTTGGCACGAGCAGAATCACTAGTTAAAGCAGCATTCAAAGAATCGATATTCCATGAAATAAGTTTCATGACTTCACATCCTTAATTAATATATTTGACTCAATGTTACCACATTTTTCAAATTCTAAAAAAGGGGTATAATGAAAATAGGAAGTGATTAAAATGGCAAAAGCTACTAACGAAGACAAAAATATAGAAGTTAGTGAAATTGGTAAAAAATTCGTTAAAGGTACACATGTTGAATTTAAGTTTCATCGTCATACTTTTACAGGAGTAGTCGATAAACAATTACATAATTCAGCGATGATAATTTTTGACGATGAGTATAATAAATCAATTACTTATCAAGACGCTAAGGGAAAAATTATTATTAGCTATAGTAAAATGCAGATAATCAAATAAATCTGATATTAATTTTTATTTTAAAGTTTAAATAATCATGTGTTATAATTGGATTGTGAGGACTTTATTCTTAAAATGGAGGCTTATTCGTGGAAAAAACAGAAGCACGTTGGGTAGAAGTATTCAAGGTGTCTCTACCATTATGCCTAAGTTATGTGCCAATCGGTTTAGCGTGCGGAATTTTATTACATGCTGCCGGTTTTAACCCGCTATTAACTTTATTGGTATCCGTATTAGTATTCTCAGGTGGAGCTCAGTTCTTGATAGCTTCTATGTTAACTACGAATACCCCAATGCAAACGATAGTTATTATGCTATTTTTCCTAGAGTTACGTTATGCGTTGTTGGGTTCAAGTTTGTCACAATATATTAAAGGAACAAGCAAGAAGTTTTTATATTTCTTTGCCGTTTCACTGAATGATGAAAATTATGCTGTAAACTACTTAAAATTCGCAACTGATAAGAGCTGGACGCCTAAAGATGCCTTAGCTGTAGAACACTGGTCCTTACTATTTTGGTCTGTAGCTAATTTTATTGGGAGTTTAGTTGGTAATTTATTACCAATGGAGAATTATCTAGATATTGTCGACTTTGCTTTAACTGCAATGTTTATTTATATGATTGTTATGCAAATTCGCAACAAACTAACAATTTTAGTTAGTTTTATTTCAGGGGTAATTGCAATTGTTGCGTTAGTTACTTTGAAGAGTACAATGGGACTAATAGTAGCTACATTGTTAGCTTCCTTTATCGGTTTTATGATTGAACATAATATCGTTAAAAAAGGTGAAGCCAAGGGCAATTTCTGGTTGAAGAAGATCAAGCCAAAGGCAAGTCGGAAAGTTATTAGTAAGTCAGGAGAAAAATGATGCAATATTCGTCAATGGACCATTTTATACTTATTATCTGTTCGATGATTGCGGCTTTCATTCCTCGATTTTTACCATTGAAATTCTTCTCAACTCGTAAGATTCCAGAATGGTTTAATGAATGGATGAAATACGTGCCAGTATCTTTGTTTACGGCACTCGTAGTCAGAGACCTTTTTGTTAATACAAAGACCTATACATTTGTAGGTTTAGAATATATGGCTAAGTTACTAGCAGCAATAATCGTTATTGTTGTGGCTTATCGCTCACGTTCCATGGGACTTTCAGTTCTTTTTGGATTGGTAGCAGTAGCAATTTTAGCCACATTTTTGACAGTTTAGAATATAAGGTTTATTAGCTATCTTAGGCATATTATCACTAAGGTGGCTTTTTGTTTTAAGGAGGATTTTATTATGCAAAAAATAACAGAAAAGATCACAGTTGCAGGTCATACAGCTGAATTAATGGGATATACAATTGAAAAGAAAAACGACTGGGGAGTACAAGATAAGCATGCTACAATTATCATTTGTCCTGGTGGGGGTTACCATTTTGTTTCAGATCGAGAAGCTGATCCAGTTGCTTTGAAATTAATAACTATGGGATATAATGCATTTGTATTAAACTATACTTGCCAAGTTAGATATCCTGTAGCCTTGGAACAATTAGCCCAAAGTGTAAAATTAGTTAGAGATAATGCTGATGAGTGGAATGTTCGTGAAGATAAGATTATTATTATGGGAATGTCAGCTGGTGGTCACTTAGCTGCTAGTTTAGGTGTTAAATGGAATAGCGATGAATTAAAACAAATGGGATATAAGCCAGAAGAAATTAAGCCAAATGGTTTAGTATTATCTTATCCTGTCATCACAACTAATAAAGATTTTTGGCATCAAGGTTCCTTTGAACAAATTTTAGGTAAAGATGGAATTGAAGATGAAAAAGCTTTAGCTAACCAATCACTTGAAAAGTTAGTTACTGAGGATGTACCACCAGTATTTATGTGGCATACATTTGAAGATAAGGCTGTTCCTATGGAAAATAGTTTATTATTTGCCTCAGCATTGAGAAAAGCTGGAGTATCAACAGAATATCATATCTTCCCACATGGCCCTCATGGTTTGGCATTAGCTAACGAAGAAACAGCTCGTGTAGGTCGTCCTGAAGATATTGAACCACAAGCTGCACAATGGGTAGATTTATTCCATAGTTGGATGCAAGCACTTCTTAAGTAGAATTGGTGAGTAAATGCTATACTAGACTAGAATAGAGAAATGGGGTGAGATGATGAAGCGGTGGATGTTTTGGTTAATAACAGCAATTGTAGTGGCACTTGTATTTGTTGGCTTTGGCTATACTAAAAAACGTGAAACACAAAAGCAGTTTGATAATTTAATGTCTCAAGCAATAACTAATGCTCAAGCTGCAGAATATAAGAAAGCAGAACTTAATTTGCAAGATGCTCTACGTAAGAAACCAGATGATATAGTAGCTAAACAACGATTAGAACAAGTTAAACTCTATCAAGAAGGCTTAGCTGAATTGAAACAAGATGATTATGAACAAGCACAGTTAACATTTAGATCAACTGCAAAAGTATCTCCGTCTTTATCAATTTTAACCCAAAGAGCTAAGAAGAAAGATAAGTTTCTAGAATCAGTACTAAAGCAACGTGAAAAGTATGATGATCTTTATAATGAAGCTGTAAGACTTACTGAAATGGGAGCTTATAGCCAATCGAATGAAAATCTAGTTCAGATTTTAGATGGAAAAAATATTGACGAAAAGTATTATTCACAAGTAAGAAAAGATGCACGTGAATTGCAAGAAAGAAATAATAGTATTTTGGAACAAATTAGAATTCAAAATCAACAAGCTGCAATAAGAAGACAACGTGAACAACAAAGACAAGAAGAAGCTAGAAAAGCACAACAAGCTGCTGCTAGTTCATCATCGTCAGCGGAAAATCAAAATGATGAGCCCAAGAAAAGTGACGATAAAAATGATGATAGAAATAGTGGTCAAGACAATGTAAAAAATAGTTTGGAATCTAAGCCAGAAACAAATAATTCTGCAGCTGAGCCACAACCTAATAATGAAAATAAGTAAAATAAAAGCAACACCTAGAGTGCTGCTTTTAATAATTATTAGGGTTAATCACTGATTCTACGCCAGATTATAAGTGAACTTTCCCATAAAAATAGGACTAATAAAACACTGGCAATAGTATCAGTAGGATAATGTACATGTAAATATACGCGCGTTAAGGCGATAATAAGAATCCAAAGGAAACCTAGGAAGGTTAGAATTCGTCTTAACGTAACATCCTTAATTTGAGGAACAATTAAAAATACTACGAAAAAGATAAATAAGGCAGTTCCAAAGGTATGTCCACTTGGAAAACTATAGCCACCAATTGCGACTAATTTATCACTAGGACGTGGACGTTGGATTAAATTTTTAGCTAGTACATTGATAAGATTTCCAATTACCAAGGTGCTGGCTGACCAAATTCCAGCCTTGAAGTTATGTCTAATGAACATATATAGACTAACGATAATTGAAAGAATTGCGGCAATTCTAGGGCCACCTAGATAAGTAATTTTTTCAACAATTCTTGTATTAGTAGGATTGGTAATGGGTAGAAGTAAGTTCTGTACAAATTTATCAAATGATGTAACGATTGTGCTGTTAGTTTTAACTAAGATTAATAAAATTAGAAATAAAGCTAAGTAAATAGATGCGATAAAAGGTCTATACTTATTTTGTGGAACAAACATCAAAAAACTCCTTAATAAATAATATCTACTAGATTATACCATTTAAATTATTTTTAAAGAAAGGAAACTGATTATGGGGAAAGATTCATCACAAGAAATGCGAAGAACACAAGCTGAAAAAATGTTAAAGCAACCCAAGAAACTTCGTGCTAAGTGGATAAGTCGGTTATTTACTTTAATCATGGTGGCTGCTTTAAGTGTCGCAACTATGGGACTTTTGATAAAGACTACGGTTTTGAACGCAGATTTTACCAGTAAGGAATTAGCTAAAGATGAAAATATTGGGAAATTATATACTGAAGCCAATCAAACATTAGCCTCATCTGCTCAAATGTACCGAATTCCAGCAAGTTATGCGGATAGTTTAATTACCAAGAAGCAATTTAGACAAGATGTTGAGATTGCAATTAAAAGAATTTATGACGGACAAGTTACACAAATTGTGGATACTAATACTTTAAGCAGTCAAATTCAAACAAATGTGAATAAGGAAATTGCAAGCTCAGGAGTACCTGTTGACGCTTCTGTCTTTAGTGGAGTAGTGGAGTCACTGGCTTCTGTATTAAATAATTACATCAGCCAACAAATTCCAAGTACACAGTTACAACAAGTATATGATGCTGCCAGCCATATCAGTGGTTATGTGACGCTGATGATAACTGCAGGAAGTATCATTACAGTGATAATGTTGATCTTAGTATTATTATTACAGAGAAGTTTATTTGGTTGGTTGCACTATACAGGTTTAGCATTTTTGATTACAGGGATAATCTTTTGCATCATTGGATATACTAGTGTGCCTGCAGAGATATTTCCAAGTTTAATTAATCAATCAGGAATTTTGGGAAGTATTGTTGAAAACTATGCCCACGCAATTTTAAGTCAGATTGTGAATATGGGAATAATCGAATCTGTAATTGGTATAGTGGCATTATTAGTAAGTTTCTTTAGAAAGGTTTAGCGATGAAATTTACGTGGAATAAAGAAAGTGACGAGAAAATGACACTCAAAAAATTTTTAAAGAATAAGGGTGTCAGTCATCGAACTTTAAGTAGTTTGAAAAAAGGAAATGGAAAAGTTTTAGTAGATGGCAAAAAAAGGTCATTATCTATTGAAGTTGGTAAAGGAAAAATAACTTTGATTTTACCACCAGAAAAATCAGATGAAAATGTCAAAATAAGTAAAGAACCGCTAGATATTATTTATGAGGATAGCAATTGGCTAGTGGTAGATAAACCACCATTACTTTCAAGTGTTCCAGGTCCTAGTAATCGTACCGATACCTTAGTTAATCGGGTTAAATTTCATCTATGGCAACAAAAATCAAAAGACTTAGTTCCGCATGTAATTACTCGTTTAGATAGAGATACAAGTGGCTTAGTTCTTGTAGCTAAGCATCGTTTTGCTCAAGGATTGATTAACAAACAGGTTGAAGAACATAGTATAGATAAAAGATACTTGGCAGTGGTCGAAGGAATTATTGCAGAAAAGCATGGCATAATAGATAAACCACTTGGACCTAGAGAAAATGGAATCGGACAAATGGTAACTGATACAGGAAAGATTGCCAAAACTGAGTACTGGGTTAGAGAATACTTAGGAGATAAAGCTACTTTAGTTGAATGTAAGCTACATACAGGTAGAACGCATCAAATAAGAGCTCACTTCAGTAGTATTAATCATGCTTTGATAGGCGATAAGCTATATGGTGGCAGATTAGATTGGGGATTAGAAAGACAGGCACTCCATGCATATCAGTTAGCTTATGTAGATCCATTTACTCAAGAAGAAAAGTTATTTAAAAGTAAGATGCCAAAAGATTTAGAAAATTTGATAGTTAAATTTAAAAATTAAGATTTATTTTTGGTGGACCAAAATTTAAATTACTATAGTGTTTGAAATCTGTTATAATTAGGTAGTAAACGTTTTACATTTATGAGTGACGAGTAATTTAAATTTGGAAAAAATAGAGGTGAGACAATGACACCTAAGAAAGAAGATTATTTAAAAATTATTTTTGAACTTGGTGGAACTAAGAAAAAGGTTTCTAACAAGCAAATAGCGATGAGTTTAAATGTTGCTGCTGGTTCTGTAACTGAAATGGTTAATAAATTAGTTAAAGAGGGTTTAGCTGCACATACACCATATGCAGGAATTTCATTAACTGATGAAGGAATTGAAGTAGCTGAAAAATTAGTTCGCCGTCATCGTTTATGGGAGACTTTTTTAGTAGAAAAATTGGATTATCAATTATCAGAAGTTCACGATGAAGCTGAAGTTTTAGAACATGTAGCTAGCGATAAGTTAATGAAAAAGCTTGATCAATTTCTTAATAGCCCACGTGAATGTCCACATGGTGGAGTTATTCCAACAGAAGCTGGGGAATATGAAGAAGAAAGTCACGAATTTTTAGCTGAAATTAAAGTTGGAGAAACGGTTGAAGTTGACAGATTTATTGATAACCATGAGTTGCTAACTTATTTAGATGATTTGGAACTTAAATTGGGAGACAAGATTGAAGTTTTAGAATATCTTCCATTTGAAGGACCAATTAAGGTTAAAAGGTTAGCTGATGGGGCTGAATTAAGTATTGGATATAAAGCTGCTCATTATATTTTCGTGAAATAATTTGGTTATTGCCAATAAGTATGTTATACTTAGAATTGTATTTTTGACTAGGTTTCATTTAGATTGTTTCAATGAAATTTCTCTATTATGTGCCACTCAGAATTACAGAATTATTATGTGCTTAGGCACAAGGAGGATTTTTCATTTATGGAACAAGGAACAGTTAAATGGTTTAACGCAGAAAAGGGCTTCGGTTTTATCACACGTGAAAATGGTGATGATGTATTTGTACATTTCACAGCTATTCAAGGTGAAGGTTACAAGACTTTAGAAGAAGGTCAACATGTAACATTTGACGTTGAAAGTAGCGATCGTGGTTTACAAGCTGCTAACGTTGTTAAAGACTAATAATTAAGTAGATAAATGATAGACTGGAAAGAAGAAATTCTTTTCAGTCTTTTTTTGCTTTAAATATCGTGATATGATTAGATAAATTTTGAAGACGGTGGGGGTTAGTTACAATGCAAGATACGCAAATGCAAGAATTAATAGATTCTGTCATGTTAGCTGGAAAAATTATGATTGAAAGTGGAGCTGATATGGCAAGAGTTGATGATACTTTAAAACGTATAGCTCGAAATGGTGGAATTAAAGAACCAAAAATTTTTGAGACTACCACCGGAATCATGATGTCAGTTCCAGATTATAAATTGGCACAGGTAGAACCAATTCAAAAAAGAACAATTGATTTAGAAAAAGTATCAAGAGTCAATGACATCTCACGTGCTTTTCAATTGAAAAAAATCACAGTTGAAGAAATGAAGGTAAAGTTGGAATTTATCGATAAAAAAGCACCATTTTTTGCTTGGACATGGCAAGTATTGGCTGCAGCAATGATAAGTTGCACTCTGATGATAATGTACAATGGTCATTGGCAAGATTTTATCACAACTGCAGTTATTGGTGGATTGGGTTATGCTTGCTATTACTTTATCAATACAACATTTAAAATAAAGTTTGTAAGTGAATTTTTAGCTTCGTTAGTAATTGGTGCTTTATCCGTATTAGCTGTTAGAAATAACTTGGGAATATCAGTAGGTATGATAATTATTGGGAGTGTTATGCCGTTAGTACCAGGAGTACCAATTACCAATTCTGTAAGAGATGTTTTAGCTGGCCATTTATTAAGTGGATTAGCTAGAGGAACAGAAGCATTATTATCAGCTAGTGCAATTGCTTTAGGGATTGCGATGGTTCTAAGATTCATGTAAGGGGGAAGGTTAAGGTGAACTTATTAATCAATATCTTATTCAGCTATCTTGCATCTGTAGGCTTTGGAGTACTTTTAAATATTCCTAGAAGGGCCTTAAATGGTTGTGGAATTATTGGAGTATTAGGTTGGATGGTCTATTTATTTATTAAGCACCTTGATTTAGGTAATATGTTAGCTAATCTTTTAGCTGCATTTGCAATTGGAGTTACTGCGATTATTTTTGCACGTGTGAAAAAGATGCCTATGATTCTTTTTAATATTCCTAGCTTAGTACCATTAGTGCCAGGTGGACAATCTTATCGTGCTATTCGCTATTTTGCTTTAGGAAATAACTCTTTAGCAATTGAATATTTAGTACAAGTAGGGATGATAGCTGGAGCCATAGCGATGGGATTCTTTTTAGCTGAATTAGTAGGTCAGGTTTACTTTAAGATAAGGACTGTAAAAGAAAGTTAACGCTATTATTACACAAAAGTAACAAAATGAAAACTTGAGTTAATATTTTTTAAAGAATTAAATACGTTTTAATATAAGTGTTTGTTATCTAATAATTTTTTGGTAAACTGGCACTATGATTATTACATAATTTGAAAAAAATGATTCAAAGTATATTATTATAAGCGGATTGTTTTTTCGATAATTTTGGAGGAGAAAATGCCATCACGAAGAGATGATAATTATGTTGTTCAAAGTGATGAGAATGGTTATATAGATACAGAGCATATGACTCGTTCTCAACGCTATCATCAACGTAATAATAAACCGAAAAAAAAAGGACATAAATTACTATGGTCAGTTATAGTTATTGTAGTAGCAATTATTGGGGGATTTTATGCTTATAGAAAATATACTAATGCTAAACAAGCTGCTAATGCAATTTATAGTTCAACTCAAGTTACAAAGGCCAGAAATGTTAGTGACGCTTTGAAGAAGAAAAGACCTATCTCAATTTTGCTAATGGGTACTGATACTGGAGCTTTAGGACGTGATTTTAAAGGAAGAACAGATACAATGATACTTTGTGTCTTGAATCCTGAAGACAAGAAGATGACGTTAGTATCATTACCTCGTGATACTGAGGTAGCTGTTTATGGTTATGAAGATTACTTTCCAAGCAAGATAAATTCAGCATACGAATATGGTGGATCAGCAACAGCAGTTAAAACTGTGCAAAAATTCTTAAATGTGCCAATTGATTTCTATGCAACTATCAATATGGGTGGGTTAGAAAAATTAATTGACGCAGTTGGAGGAGTTAAAGTAGAACCAACCATTAGCTTTACCTATGATGGATATACTTTCAAAAAGGGTAAGGAAGTTAATATGGACGGGGAAAAAGCTTTGGCATATGTTCGTATGCGCCATGAAGATCCACGCGGAGATTATGGTAGGCAAGAACGTCAACGTCAAGTATTAACTAAACTTGCATTTAAGAGTTCAGGGTTAACAAGCTTAGTTAATCAAAAGTTCCTAAGTACTATTTCTAAGCAGATGAAGACAGACTTAACATTTGATGATTTATTAACACTAGGAACTAAGTATCGTGTTGCTACACATGATATGGATTCAGACTTCTTACAAGGAACTTCTGAAATGATTAATGGAGAATCTTTTGAAGTAGCATCAACAACTGAAAAACAACGTATTACTAATAAGCTTAGAGAAGCACTTGGTTTATCTAAGGCTAAAACAGGAAATACACTTTCCAGTGATAATGATGTGAATATCAGTTCAGAAGGCGAAGATACTAATTATAGTAATGATGATAACACTTATTATGGTGGATATTAGATGATTGAAGAGAACCGGTTTAGGCTGGTTCTTTTTTCTTTGCTGTAATGTGTTACAATATAAATTGAAGTTAAATTAAAACAAAGGAATGAATGATATATGTATAAATTAGTAGCGATTGATATGGATGAAACTTTATTGAATGATGACGCTGAAATTACGCCTAAAAATGTATCCGTTCTCAAAAAAGCGATTAAAGACGGAGTAAAGGTGGTTTTAAATACAGGTCGAAGCTATCTTTCTGTTCAAGAAAATTTGAAGACATTAGGAATTTACCAAACTAAAGATCAATATGTAGTTAGTTTTAATGGTGGAGCAATTGTTGAAAATAAAGATTTAAAGGTGGTACATGTTGAAGGATTGGCCTTTGATATTGTTAAACAATTGTTTGATATCAGTTTGAGATATTATCCTGAAAGCTGTATCCACGTTTATACTTTGGATGAATTGTACATGTGGAATGTCAATCAAGACGAAAAAGATTACTTGCAACCACGTGGAGTAGAGTGGACTGAATTGCAAGAACCTAATATTGATTTCTTAAAAGACACTCCTATTACTAAGATTATTATCAATATTAATGATATGGATAAGAGACTTGCCTTTAATGAGATTGCACGTAAAGAAATTGGCGATAAGTTCAAGACCACATATTCTTCAGGTCGTTATATTGAATTCAATAACATTTCAACGGATAAAGGTACAGGGATGTTGAAATTAGCTGAAATGTTAGGAATTAAGCCAGAAGAAACAATTGCAATTGGTGATAATAGTAATGACTTACCAATGATTGAAGCTGCCGGAGTAGGTGTAGCTGTTAGAAATGCTAATGAACAAGTTTTATCTAAAGCAGATTATATTTGCAAGCGAGATAATAATCATGATGCCGTTGCTGAAGCAGTGGATAAATTTATTTATAATAAAATAGATTAAGCAGTAATTTTGTGTATAACTCCGAGATAGTGGTAAGATAAAATTACTAAGTTATATGAAATGAGGGATTTAAATGGCTAAAAATATCACTCCTAAGGATTTAGCTGATGTAACTAAGGAAGGGCTAACTTTGGTTGATTTTTGGGCAGAATGGTGCGGACCATGTAAAATGATGAATCCAGTTTTAGAAGAATTGGAAAAAGATTATCAAGGAAAAGTAGAATTTGCTAAAGTTGATGTAGATAAGTATCAAGATTTAGCGATGGAATATAAAATTATGAGTATTCCAGCGATGATCTTATTTAAAGATGGAGTAGCAAAAGAAAAAGTTGTAGGTTTCCATCCTAAAAAAGATATGGCAAATTACTTAGATGAAAAACTTGCAGAAGTAGAATAGAGATAGTTTTGCAATTCGATCAAATCTAACTTATACTATAAGGATTAATTAGTGGAGATGATTGAGGTGCAAAACGTGAAATTAGGCACTTTAATAAGTGTCTTTTTCTTTGGAATGATAGGTGGCACGCTAAGATATTTGTTAGGTCTTAAGCTAGCATCTACGGGAACTATTTTGGTTAACCTAATTGGAAGTTTTTGCTTAGCTTTCCTGACATATTATGTGATTGAAAGACAAAAATTACCAGCTTGGTTAAGTACAGGTCTAGGGACAGGAATGGTAGGAGCTTTCACAACTTTTTCCACATTTACAGTGGATGTTTTAGGCTTATCTACATTTACTGATGCTACCTTTTACTTGTTGATAAGTGTGGTAGGTGGTTTCCTATTAGCATATACAGGAATGATTTTAGGAATAAAATTAGGAAAAGTTGGTGATCGAAGATGATAGAAGTAGCTTTAGGAGCTGGATTGGGGGCATCTGTGCGGTATTTAATGACACAAGCATTGAAGAGCAGAACTAGAGTATTTCCTTGGGCAACTTTTATTATCAACATAACTGGAGCCCTATTATTAGGATTTTTACACAGCAAAATCACAAGTAGTCACATATTGTTATTGCTAGGGACTGGATTTTTAGGTGGATATACAACTTTTTCCACATTTCAAGTAGAATTAGTAACACTTGTTAATAATCGCAAGCGAAAAATGATGCTTATATATCTATTATTAACAGTGATATGTGGAATACTGGCTGCATATTGTGGATCTTGGTTAGGAAAGTTATAAGACAAACAAAAAGTATGATAGAATGGAATAGTAGTGTCGTTTTTGAATAGAATAATTTAAAGGATAAATAAATGAAAGTTGCAATTTTAACTGATACTTCAGCTTGTCTGACAGTTGATAAGATAAAAGAACTTAATATTCATCAAATTGAATTGTCTATTGAATTTGAAGGTAGTAGATATCCAGAAAAAACAGGGATGACGCCTTATCTAAGAGATAAAATGTTAGACAAAAGGACTGATACTCCGGTTTTAGAACCAATATCAACGGCTTATCTAGAAGAATATTTTGAAAGTCTAGAAAAAGAGGGCTATGATGAGTTCTTGTATATTTCTTTAGCTAACGGAATCAGTAGTTTGCCTAAAGTCGTATCATCATATGCAAAAACTTCAGATAGAAAGATAACTGTATTTGATTCTTACTCTAGTGGAGCCATACAAGGACAAATGGTTGAATTGGCTGGTAAAATGCTTTTATCTGGAAAAACAGTTAATCAAGTTGTGGATCAACTTATTAATTTAAGAAATAACAATCGCACTTATATGCTTATTTCTGATATCTATCAACTAATGAAGACGGGATATGTATCGAACGGTGTAAATTCAATGTCGAATCTATTTTTGCGTCCATTAACAATGATGAAATTTAATGAGAACGGGAAATTAGCGATGGTAAATACACACTATCGAGAGAAAAGGGCCTATAGTGAGGTATTAGAGCTAATTATTTCTCAGTATCACAGTATGAATAATCAGATGCGGATTACCCTAATGGGCGATGAGAATAATAGTCAATTTGACGAATTATATGAATTGTTACAAGAAAATTTTCCAACTGCTAAAATTGAAAAAGATGAACTTCCAATATCTTTAGCTATTTATACAGGAAAGAAAAGTATAGGGATAAGTTTTGGCTTAGATTGGAAAACCGTTTTATATGAATAATTTTTAAGAAACATTAAAACTCCTAAGTTTTAGTGTTTTTTTGTTGAAATTAAATTGCAAAAGATATAGAATAGCTAAAATCAAGTAATGGATGAATAAATTATTAAGTATTTAATAAAAGTTATGAAAACGGTATAAAAATATTTGAACATTGCTTGTGAAAGTGTTATCATATTGATTGTAGATAGCATTACTAAATTTTTAGGAGGTGAGGCATATGAAGTGGTATTTAGTTGAAACTGTTAAAGATGGTCACGTAACTAACACAATTGTAAAGGCTTCCTCTGTTCAAGAAGCTGAAGAAAAGTCAAATGAATAATTGGAGCCTAGAACGTTGCAAAAAATAAAATTAACCCATAAGAAAAAGCGACTGCGAGAATTTAAATAGTTCTTGTGGTCGCTTTTGTTATTTAAAAAAGTTTGTTATACTGTATTTCGTGGTTTTTCCACACTGGTTCGTAAACATCCCAGTTAAAAAAACTAGAAAGCAGGTAATTTATATGGTTGATACACAATCACACGAAAAACTTATTGCGGTGATTAAAGGTGCTTTAGTGGCAGCTTTATATGCAGCAGTAACACTAGGTTTAGCTCCTTTAAGTTTTGGAGCAATTCAATTCAGACTATCAGAAGTATTTAATAACTTGGTAGTCTTCAATAAACGTTATATATGGGCATTGACAATTGGATGTGCAATTGCAAATCTTTGGTCCCCAATGGGAATCGTTGATGTCATTTTTGGTTCATTAGGAACGTTAGTTATGACGGGTTTAAGTTATTTATTAAGTAAACATGTAAAATCAGTCCCATTAAAGCTCTTAATTACAGTTATAATTTGTACTGTTATGACATGGAGTGTAGCATTGGAATTATATTATGTAAGTAAGCTACCATTTTGGCCAACATATTTCACTGTAGCAATCGGTGAATTTGGTTCAATGTTAATTGGTTCAATTTTAATGTGGATTTTAAGTAAACGTATTGATTTAACTAGATAAGCGAGGGAAGATTATGACTTTTGAAGAAGTATTACCAGAATTAAAAAAGGGTAAAAAAGCTGTTCGTACTGAAGGGTGGGGTGGCTCTGAAGAATACATTTTCGTAGTTGATAATGATACTCTTAATGGAGAGAAAGTTAACCCATATTTGATGATTAGAACAAAAGAAGAACCAGCTTTATCACAATTTATGCCAACTTCTTGCGATGTATTGGCTGATGATTGGAAGATTGTAGAATAATGAACCTTTATCCAGAATTTGAAGGAAAAGTAGTTGTTATGACAGGTGTCAGCTCTGGAATAGGACTAGAACAAGCTAAAGCATTTTTACAAGCAGGAGCAATAGTTTATGGAGCTGATATTAAAGAAAGTGCAGAAATTAAGGAAGTAGAGCAAAAATTTCCGACTTTAAGTTTCCAACAAGTGGATATAAGAAAGAAAAAAGATATTCACATGTGGACAGAAAAAATAAAAAAAGAAATATCAACTGTGGATATTTTATTAAATACAGCAGGTATTCTAGATAATTATGCACCAACTTTAGATACTAATGAAGAACAATGGGACAATATTTTTAATACCAATTTAAAAAGTATGTTCTTGTTGACTAATGAAATTTTACCAGTAATGTTGAAACAGAAACATGGAGTTATTGTAAATATGGCTTCTATTGCAGGATTAGTTGCTGGTGGCGGTGGAGCAGCTTATACAGCAGCGAAACATGGAATCATTGGATACACTAAACAATTGGCTTATGATTACGCTGATAAGGGAATTCGAGTTAATTGTATAGCTCCAGGAGCAATTAATACACCGATGAATGCAGCTGATTTTGCTGGAGATGGGGCGATGGCTAAAGAAGTAGCCAGACTCACACCAGCTAAACGATGGGCAAAACCTAAAGAAGTAGCAGAAATGACACTTTACTTGGCAAGTCCAAGAGCTGATTATGTTCACGGAACTGTTTTTACAATTGATGGTGGATGGACAGTTAAATAGAATTGAAAAGATAGTGATTGATCATGAATCGATTGCTATCTTTTTTCTTATTAAGACAGAATTATTTGACAAAAAAATTAAAATATGTCCGTTGATTCGGCTGAAAATCAAGGTTTATAATCTGGGTTAAAGGCGAGGTAATTGTTATGAATGAAATGGATAAAATCAAAGTATTAGCAGATATTGTTGAAATCCCATCAGTAAACGATGATGAAGTGAGTGTAGCTAAATATATAAGGGATTTATTTGCAAAATATGGAATCGAATCTAAAATTTTAAAAGTTAAAGGGAACAGGGCCAATTTAGTTGCAGAAATAGGAGAAAAAGGTCCCATTCTAGGATTCTCAGGGCATTTAGATGTAGTTGCAGCTAAGGAAAGTGATGGTTGGCATAGTGATCCATTTAAATTAGTTGAAAGAGATGGGAAACTTTATGGTCGCGGAACATCAGATATGAAGTCTGGGGTAGCAGCGATGATCGTTTCTTTAATTGAATTGCAGCAAAAAGGATTAAAAAACGGAAGAATTCGCTTGATGCTGACAATGGGTGAAGAAATAGGGGAAGAAGGATCATCATATTTTTACGAACATGGCTATATGAAAGATGTTTCTGCCTTAGTGATTAGTGAACCTACGTATTACAGAATAATTTATGCGGAAAAAGGTTCATTAGATTTGAAGATTACTTCTAGAGGTAAAGCTGCACATAGTTCAATGCCAAATCTTGGGTATAATGCTGTAAATCCACTAATTGAATTACTTAGTGAATTAAATGAATTTTTCAGTAATCCACCAAAAAATGATGTATTAGGGCCACTTACATTCAATGTGACAGTCTTTAAAGGTGGAGAACAAGTAAATACAATTCCTGATTACGCTGAAGCGGAAATTAATGTTCGGACATTACCTAATTTTGACGGAAATGATGTAATTAAGAAGTTAGATGAATATCTTGAAAAGAAAAATGAAAATGGCGCTACATTAACGAGAGAAGTTTTAATGAATGAAGATGCAGTACTAAAATCACCAGATTCAGTAATTGCTGATTTAGCTGCTGAAATTGTTGAAAGCCGTGGAAGAGAAGTCGTTAAGACCATTGCACCAGGTATTACGGATGCTTCTAATTTACTAAAGGAAAAGAAAGAAGATTATCCATTTATAGTATTTGGTCCAGGTAATCCATTGGTAAGTCATCAAGTAGATGAATATGTGGAAAAGAAAGCTTATCTAGATTTTATTGATATTTATCAAGAGTTAGCTGAAAAATATTTTATTAATGATTAGAAAAATCCCCACTAAGTTGCAATTAAAGTAACTTGGTAGGGATTTTAATTAACTATTTTTCAAATAAACGACCAAAACTAAATGTTTTAACAACATTTAAATCAGAATCAAGCACATTTAAGTCAGCATCTTTGCCAACTTCAATAGCACCTTTTTGAGTTAAGCCAAATTCACGAGCTTGGTTAACAGAAGACATTTTCACAGCTTCTTCAATACCGCAACCAGTAAATTTCATAATATTCTTAAAGGCATCTTGGTATTGCAATACAGAACCAGCTAAATTACCAGATTCTAGACGAGCTTGCTTATCTTTAACGATAACTTTTTGACCACCTAATTCTGAAACTCCTTCAGGCATACCTTTTGCACGCATGGAGTCAGTAACTAATTCAATCTTGTCTGGTCCTTTAAGGTCATAAGCTAGTTTAATCATATCTGGGAAAACGTGGAATCCATCAGCAATGATTTCGCAATACATATTTCCTTCGAGAAGGGCATGACCAGTAACACCTGGTTCGCGATGCTTCAATTCACGTTGAGCATTGTATAAATGAGTAACGTGACTAGCAAGTGAGCCTTTCATTTGAGCACGTGTAGCATTACTATGACCTACAGATAATACGATGTTGTGTTCAATACAATATTTTTCAAATTCAGTAGTATTTTCATTTTCAGGAGCATAAGTAACTAATTTAATCATGCCACCAGATAGTTCATTCCAATGAGCGAAAGCATCGATATCAGGAGATTCGATATATTCTTCTGGTTGAGCTCCTTTGAAAACAGGTGAAACAAAAGGTCCTTCAAGATGAATACCTTGAATAACTGGATTTTTTGCAGCAGCTTCTTTAATGCCAACCATCGCATGCGCAATATTTTCATGAGATTGAGTCATAGTTGTAGCGAAATATGTAGTAATACCTTCATGGACCATATCATTAACCATTTCATCAATTTGGTTAGCATCGCCATCCATGGAATCGAAGCTATAACCACCATGGCTATGAACGTCGATAAAGCCAGGAACTACAACTTGTCCTTCCAAATCAATAATTTTATCATCAGATACTTGGGCTTTATATTCAGACATTGGTCCAACATTGATAATTTGTTTATCAAATCGTAAATATCCATCTACAATTTTTTCGGAACCAGTATAAATAAGTCCATGTTTTAAAACTGTACTCATATATTTGACCACCTTTATTTTAAATAATAGCGATAAACTCGCACTTCTATTAACTTAAGTAACAACTTAATAATAAATGGTATAGACCATGAATGCAAGAGTTTACAAATAGAAATATTAGTTGTATAATTGGTATAGACCAAAACGGAAGAGGGAGTATTTATTATGAAAGTAATCAAAGTTAAAGATCAAGTAGAAGGCGGAAAAGAAGCATTAAAAGTATTTAAAGAAGCTTTAGATAATGGGGTCAAAGTATTCGGCTTAGCTACAGGTAGTACTCCAGAAACAACATACGATGAATTAGTAAAAAGTGATATTGATTTTTCTAATAGTATCTCTGTAAATTTAGATGAATATGTAGGATTAAAACCAGAAGATGAACAAAGTTACGCTTATTTCATGAAGGAACATTTATTCAATGCTAAGCCATTTGCAAAATCATTTTTACCAAATGGAATGGCTGAAGATGCTGATCAAGAATGTGAGCGCTATGATAAGTTGTTAGAAGAATATCATGTTGGATTACAACTTTTAGGAATTGGACGTAATGGTCATATTGGTTTTAATGAACCAGGATCATCATTTGATAGTAAGACTCATAAAGTGGCTTTGACACAATCAACTATTAATGCAAATTCACGTTTCTTTGACAATGAAGAAGATGTTCCAAAATACGCATATTCAATGGGAATTGGAACAATAATGAAATCTGACACAATTTTATTAGAAGCATTTGGTAAGAACAAAGCTGAAGCTGTTAAGGCAATGATTGAAGGACCAGTAACACCTGAAGTTCCAGCAAGTGTACTACAAAATCACCCTGATGTTGTAGTAATTATTGATGAAGAAGCAGCTTCATTGTTGAAATAATAGTTAGAGAGTACATGGAATTTCCATGTGCTTTTTTTCTTGCCTTGAAGTAAGCTCTAAGCTTTATAATAGGCTTTGAGGTGATGTGGGGTGTTACGAAAAAATAAATCTGTATGGTTAGTTTTACTAGCTGTTTTATTAATAGTATTTTGTGGAGTAAGACTTTATCGAGTACAAGCTGCTCAGAATAATTATATTAATTCAAATGTTCCTACTTTATTCTTCCATGGTTGGGGGAGTAGTTATCGTGCGGAACGACAAATAGCAAATTATGCTAAAAATAAAGGTGTAACTAATACAATCATCAGAGCTGATGTTTCGGCTAAGGGTGAAGTTGAATTAATAGGAAGTATGAAAAAGAACGCAAAAAATCCAATTGTTGAAGTGAATTATCAAGATAATAAGAACGCAAATTATAACGAAGATGCTAAATGGATGAAAAATGTAGTAGTAGCCCTACAAAAGAAATACGGCATAAAAAAGTTTAATGTAGTGGGACATTCGATGGGAAATATGTCAATTATGTTTTACTTGCTGAACTATGGTGGAGATAAGAATTTACCTCAAATTCAAAAGCAAGTAGATATTGCTGGTCACTTTAATGGTATTTTGGGAATGGATGACAAATTAGGTGAAAGTAAATTGGAAAAAAATGGTAAGCCAAATATCTTTAGGCAGAGTTATAAGAAATTATTGGCAATTAGAGAGAGTTATCCTAAGAATCAAATTGATGTCCTAAACATCTATGGAGACATAGGTGATAAGTCAGATGGAAGGGTAAGCAATAATTCATCAAAATCTTTAAAATACTTATTAAATAGTCGTGAGAAGTCATATCAAGAATTAAAAATAAGTGGAAAATATGGACAACATAGTAAATTGCATGAAAGCAAAGGGGTTGATAAAGCATTGATAGGTTTCTTATGGGCTAAATAGGATTTGCATAAATTAGGAAATTGGTCCTGTGTCTAGAATTGACAATTGTATAAAAAATAAAATCTCAAACTGGTATCCAAAATATCAGCTTGAGATTTTTTAGATTATTTATAAGTTGAAATTTCAATCAAATTTTGATCGTAATCACGTAGATAAATCGATGTCATTTCGCCTTCAGATCCCATTTTTGTCATAGGGCCAGCAACGATATTTACAAAATAACTCTTAAGATGGTTTTCAATATCAGACATTTTATCTCCAGAGACGATACAAATATCAGCTGCACCAATTGTTTGATTATTAGCACGCAAGTCACTATCTTTATCAGCTTTACGTAGACGAATAAGTTGATGTCCACAACGAAGTGTAATTACATCTTCGGTAGTTTGATCCTTAATGACTGGCATGTCAAATACTTCATGATAGAAGCGTTCAGCCTGAGCTAAATCTGATACTGTTAATACGATGTGATCTAAACGTTTGATTTTCACAATAAAGATTCCTTTCTTATTTGCATAGTAGAAATTTTTCTATTAGTTAGATATATACCTAAGCTTGCTACGATAAATTCGGTAAATGGAACACTTGCCCAGACACCAGCTATGCCACCAAAGTAAGCAAAAATAATAATTGATGGCAATAGGATGATGTATCCACGTAAAATCGACAAGAAAAAGGCACCTCTAGCATCGTTAATAGCTGCTAAAAATAGCATTAAAACAAGGTTTAGACAACTAAAAAAGATACTAATAAAGTAAATAGGAATACCTTTAACTGCATAAGCAACAAGTTGAGCTTCGTGTTCAGCGTTGAAAATATCGACAATAGGAGCTTTAAAAATAAGAAGTAAGAAATAACTGATTATAGCTATTGAAAAAGTAACAAGCAATCCAATTTTTAAAGCAATTTTTACGTTTTGGTATAAGTGTTTACCATACTCGCGACTAGCAATAGGTTGTACCCCTAAGGCAACACCGTTGAAGATTGCTAAGAAAACAATCCCAATATTAGCAATAACTCCATAAGCAGCAATCGCATAATTTCCACCTAACTTTAGAAGTACTAAGTTGAAAACAAAAATGCTAACTCCAGTACTCATTTCATTCAAGAAAGATGGAATACCTAATCGAGCAGCTTTTAGGACCGTTTTGAGATGGACTTTGGTTTTAAAAAGTTTTAATTGTCGTTGTGCAAAATGGCGATGTCTACTTAAAACCGTTAGACTAGTTAAAGGAGAAAAAATAGTTGCTAAAGCAGCACCTTCCATTTTTAAATTTAACCCAAAAATTAAAAGCCAATCCATGAATATTACAAAAGCTGTTTGTGTTAAAGCAGCCCGCATTGTTAGCGAGGGGTTGCCATCATTTCTAACAAAGTTAATAGTAACATAATTTGCCATAAACAATGGAGCACCACAGGAAACAATACGAAAATAAGTGGTTGCCATATTGATGGTTTGTTGATTAGCACCCATTAAAGTCAAAATTTGATGAGGAAAAAGATTTCCAATTATTGCAAAGAGAATTCCTAATCCCACACAAAAAATGATGAGTTCACTGTAAAGTCCTTCAATTCTTTCAGGGTGACGAACCTTATTTAAAGAAAAAATAGCGGCACCACCAACACCTAAAAGCAACCCTAAAGAGTTAAAAAGATTGAAAATCGGCAATACAATATTTAAAGTTGCAAGACCGATTGAACCAGCTGCAAGAGCTATAAATAAAGTATCAACCAAAACGTATAATGATATTCCTAAAGATGCGAAGATATTTTTCACGATATAACCGGAAACTTCACGTCTTACTGAATAAACAGTATTTTGCATAATTACCCTCCGTATAAGCAAACCTATGCAGAAAATCTGCCGCCTGTCAGTTCACTTGTAGTTTAGATATTGTGGCAAAACCCGGCGATTTTGCATCCTTATTTCAAAAAAGTATTATAGCACATTATCAGAATAATAAAGGTAATTATCTACTTGAAAATAATTTATATTATATGTCAAACGTTTAGCATATTTTTCTTTACCTTTTAAATGATATGTTATAAAATAATAGTTGTTATAGAGGAAAACGTTTACCAATTAATAGAGGTGAGATAAATTGACTAAATTATACGGAGCAATTGAAGCCGGTGGAACAAAGTTTGTTTGTGCAGTGGCTGATGAAAATTTAAATATAGTAGAAAGGGTTTCAATTCCTACAACAGTACCAGAAGAAACAATGAGCGATGTTTTCAAGTTCTTTGAAAAGCATGAAGTTCAAGCCATTGGAATTGCTTCTTTTGGACCAATTGATGTTAATCGCAAATCTAGTACATATGGTTATATAACCAATACACCTAAGCCAGGCTGGAAGAACTATGATTTCTTAGGTGAAATGAAGAAGAGATTTGACGTACCTTATGCATGGACAACTGATGTTAACGGAGCTGCTTACGGTGAATTGAAAAAAGGCGCAGCTTTAGGTAAAGATAGTTGTGTCTACTTAACTGTTGGAACAGGTATCGGTGGCGGTGTTGTTATCAATGGTAAAGTTATCGAAGGATATGGACATCCAGAAATTGGACATATTATTATGCGTCGTCATCCTGAAGACAAGTATGAAGGAAAGTGTCCATTCCATCATGACTGTTTAGAAGGTTTAGCTGCTGGTCCTGCAATTGAAGCAAGACAAGGTGGCGTTAAGGCTTATGATATCCCTAAAGATGATAAGGCTTGGGAAATTGTAGCATATTACTTAGCACAAGCATGTGTAGATTTAACTTTAACTTTATCACCAGAAAAAATTATTTTTGGTGGTGGTGTTTCTAAGCAAGAACAATTATTCCCAATGATAAGAGAATCATTTAAAAAGCAAATGAATGACTATGTTCCAACACCTGATTTAGACGACTATATCGTTCATGTAGAATTAGGTGATGATGCTGGAATTACAGGTTGTTTCTTACTAGCAATGGAAGCAGAATAATTATTTTTTTAATGGTGTGTCTATTATAGGCATGCCATTTTTTTATTGGAATTTTTTAAGAAATGCTTGCTTTAAGTCTTTGTTATGTGTATAGTTAGTTATGTAAGTAATTAACCAATGAAGATG
>JAFEHB010000141.1_pt1 | contig 75491 bp, 60 predicted proteins | sample 9267121 | NCBI WGS metagenome assembly JAFEHB01 (sample SAMN17103336, study PRJNA684904) | human gut metagenome | isolation source: diarrhea sample from child under the age of five | host: Homo sapiens | place: South Africa: Mafikeng, Mafikeng Provincial Hospital | collected 2019-09 | reverse complement strand
CCGACATCAATTCCAATCGTTCCTCCAGCATTTGGGCGTGGTTCCGGTTCGAAATAATCCGCTGAAAAATAGCTTGTGATTGTTTCATAGTCCTCGCGATAAAAATCTGCATCACAAAACTCCCGGATAATCTTTGTCACATCAACACCTTCTCCCGCCGAAGGACAGATTTTCATTGTTTTCCTGTGTTCTCTTATTTCATAATACAGTTTTTCAAAATTTGCATCAAACGAAATATGCTGTGTCAGTTTATAAATATCATATAAATGCCTTGAATATCTTTTTGATTTGTTTTGTATATAGTAATCACACAGTGCAAAAATCTTATCAATATACGTTCTTTCCAGTGCCTGCACCTTCATTTCGAATTCATCCAGACGAAATTTTTCCGCTAGATCTTCCCTGCCTCGCTTTCTGAAATATTCTCCAATATAATTCCCAATTTTGATTTTTTCTGTCGGGAATGCATACGAGCCCAGCGCAGTTTCCAGTTTTACCGATGACAGCATTCGATCATCGTCCAGATTCCATACCGATTCATAAGAAAAATAATACGCATTGTAGTCTCTGTCGCTCTGTGTGCTCTCCCAGTTGCTGATCGGCATACAAAGCTCTTCACTGATTCCTTTTAAAATCTGATTTTTCAGTTTCTTTCTTCTCGCTTCTCCAATATGTTCATCAAAAGTGATGTCTATATCCTCTGAAAATCGGTTGATTGCATGATATCCTTTTGACAGTGAAGTTCCGCCTTTAAACACTACATTAGAAAGCTGTTCCGAAAGCAATCTCAGAATCAGCGTCACATAGTAATCTTTTTCGATCACCGCGGCCGCCCGCCCCGTGTCAGTTGAAACCAGTTCTATCATTTCCTGGAAGTTTTCTTTATTTTCATGCAGATACATATTTCACCCCCGTCTCGTAAATTGCTTTATAGATTTTTAATGGATAATAAATCAGAAGCGGGTCAACCTGTTCTCTGGTGATTTTGTGCTGTTCTATGAAGGCTGTCAGAATGGTTCCGCAGGATTTCATATCTTCTTCTGCTGATTTGTCAAGATCCTTCAGGCAGTCGAGGAGTTGGAGTACATAGGCATTTTCCTCGGTTATTTCTGCCATCGGGCGCCGGATAATGTATGTTCGGTCCTTGATTTTGATTTCGCGTACCTGCGCCGGTGCATAGTTGCTTGTGATCTCCTCTTTAAACGGAACCTGTGTTGACAGTCCCAGACGGTTCGCAAGGGTATATCCGGAATAAAAGCCAACCCGTTTTCCTTTTCTTCGGATATATTTGTGCAGCGCCACTGTCTCCGGCGAGAGGATCTGCTTTTCTCCTAACAGATTCGTTTTGGGGCAATAATAAATCCCCGGCGCAAAGCGGCTGATTTTTCCATCGTCTGTCATTCTTTTCAAATGATATCGGAGATTTTCTTCTGTCATTCCTTCCATGCAAAGATCGGAAAGGAAAATCGGCTCACCCTTTTCATAATTTTCTAACAGATATTGTTCTATCATTCTTTCACCTTCTTTCAAAAAGTAAATACTTCTTTTACTTATTGTTAGTATACTTGAAAAGGATTCCCCTGTCAAAAAAATTTTATTCTTCCATACGAAAAAAAGCTCAGACGCAATATCAAATAAAAATGACATTGTTCTGAGCTTTTGTTTTTATGATTCCTGGTTATTTTCTTTCTTTTTCCTGTATACCGCCAGAATTCCGATGCCTGATAGGATCATTCCGGCCATCCATTTTCCCGGGGTTGTTGGGTCGCCGGTGGATGGGTTTTTAGTGTCTTTTCCGGTCTGACTGTCTGAGGTTTCGGTCGGAGACAGGGTTGGTGAGACGGATGGGACTTTGGTCGGGGATGGGATCAGGCTTGGAGTTTTGGTTGGTGTCTTTGTTGTGGTTTGCGTTGGTTCCTGAGTCGGCGTCTGGGTTGGAGTTTGAGTTGGCTCCTTTGTTGGCGTCGGGGTTGGAGTTTCCGTCGGAGTTGGAGTTGGCGGGTCGGTTGGGTCTTTTTCGGCCAGAATGTAGTACGGGCTTCCGTTGGTTTGGAAGGTGTAGGTTTTTTCTGTGCTTTGGAGTGCCAGCTCTTTTGCGGTTCCGTCGGGGTTCAGGGAGTAGGCGGCGGGGTGGGTGAAGGTGTCCGGTAAGGTGATTTCCGGGGTATCGTCTTCAGCCGGGATGTCGTCTAATGCAAACACGGCAACGGTTTCGTAAGACTCTGGCAAGGTGATCTGAACTTGGACTTTGTCGGCGGGGATGCGGGTTCCGGTTCCGTCTTCGAAGTAGATTTCGAAGGGGAGGATGCGGGTTCCGCGGCCGCTCATGCAGGCGGTGAACCATTCCCAGGCGTCCTCATCCTGTACGGGGATGAGGTAGACGATGAGGGTCAGATTTTCCTGCGTGACGTCCTGCACCGAAATGCGGATGCCGTTCGGCAGTTCGATTTCGCATGTGCCGTCCGCCTCCACGCGCGCGGAGAAGTAATCGTTTTCGCCGGGCTCGTAGGTCGCGTAAATGTCAAAGGAAGTTTCTTCGTTTTCTTTGTTCAGCGTCGCTGTCCCGCCATAGCAGATCATACAGGAGAAGGCCAGGATTGTACCTGTCAGAATAAACGAAAACAATTTTTTCATTTACGCCGCCTCCTTTCTGATCTGGGTATTTAAGGTTACCGCTCCGGCGGAGTAATAGGTTTGCGGCTCGTATGCCATGATTTTCAGTTTGATGGAACTTCCGTCTGAAACGTCTTTGTCGATCAAGACGGATTTGACATACTCGCCAGGTTTTATAAGGCCGGTTTCCCCGATGATGCTGCCGTCCTCGTCCAGGACCCGGAGTTTCAGCCAGACTTCCTGTTCGGAGGAATTGGTAAAATACACATCGGCCGCGCCGCCGGATGCGATGACGTTTCCGCATATGGAACATTTGAACGCCATGCCGTCCTGATAGATTTCCGTCCACCCAAGCTCCTCCGGAACCGCAGGGATTCCGCTTTCGGCGGAGGAGTCGAAGGGCGGCGGGGTGAAGGAAGATGACTGCGTATGCGTTCTGCCGAAAATCAACGCCAGTACCATACTGACCAGAGCAAGGATACACAGGATGCCTGCCAGGAATAGGGTCTGGGTTTTCTTCATAGAGTGCCTCTTTGTCGCTTTGCGCGGGTGATTAGTCTAAAAGCTGAACCTTTAAGGTTGGATTGTTTGCATCGCTGAAATCAACCGTAAGGCGAAGGGTTTGTCCTGGTGTTGTTGGGATATTTACACCCCAACCCGTGGCATACCACGTTGCTTTTTGTAAAGCATAAACTCCCTCTTTTGTAATACCATTTACCACGTTGTAACGTTCTGAACGACTGCTAATCCACGGATCTATCCTAGAATCCAAAAAGCAAAATAAGTCCGACTCAATACTTGTACCTGTGCATTCTATATCTGCTGTATATATATTATCCTCTGCTGTAGTTTTTAAAAATCCTGAGAGAGTGGATCCAGTATACTTATAGATCGAATTATTCGTAATCTCCACCTTCACAGTACCGATTTTAGTTGCTGTTGTTGCATCGCTTTTAAGCTCACCCGTCAGCTCCAGCGTTGCAGTATCACTTGGTGCATTATCTACTGTCGTTCCTTCTGCTGACTCCAGCCGGATGTCCTTTTTATCGAAAGCCCCTTCTACATAGCTCACAGAGCCACCGCTTACCGGTTCATAACTCAGCGATGCCGTAATTGGAGCATTCGAATTATTCGTTACTTTAATCTTATCTGCCCCATCACTGCAAGTCCAGGAAGGTCCGTCTGTATCGATTTCTTTATAGATCAGCTCATCCGGATCCCAAACCTTTTTCACATTCGGAGAATACGTATACTCCAGACTTCCCCATTCAATATCAATACTGTAAACCGTGTCCTTTGTTGTTGTTCCCGCCTCATAAGTCGCCTTAATATCCGCAGAACCATTTGTCAGTCCGCCAATCTCTGTTGCATAAGCCGGTGTACTCATCGAAAGCGCCATCGTAATTGTAAGTGCTGCTGCAGCTAATTTCTTCATATCCATTCCCTCCCTTCCGATCACTGCTGTACAGTATCAGAAATTGTAACGACTACACTACCAATCACTTTACTGTCTGCGTCTCTGTCAGCCAGATCGCCGGCTAAAGAAATCGTTGTAAATGCCGTAGTTGCTTTTCCCGGTGTTGTTGTGTCTGCTCCAATTGATGCATCCTCAAGTTTTAAAGATGTATCAGCTGGTGTTGCTGTAAGTCCGGTACTATCAGCTCTCATTTGTACCGTAATAGAAGCTGTTACCGCAGTGTTAGAGGAATTGGTAATGGTAACCTTGTTGGCATTTTCCTGATTACTCCATGTACCTTCATCTTTCTGTTCCTCATATGCATGTTCTTTCGGATTCCATACTTTGTGAGTATCTCCCTCTTTGTAGGTAAATTCCATGCTTCCCCAGGTCACATCAACTTTGTAGACCTTTCCAGTATTTTCTGCAGGATTATAGGTTCCTTTTACCGCATGTTCCGAGGTCGCACCCGCGGTCAATGTCTCCGCCATCGCCGCCGTTCCGCTGCCCAATACAAGTGCTGCTGCCATGCATAAACTCAGTACTTTTTTCTTCATCTTTCTTCATCCTTTCTCTTTGATCTTTTTATTTACATTTTCTCTTTCAGAAAAATGTTCTCTTTATTTCACCACGGTAATTGCAACTCCCTCGATCGTGCTGTTCAGCACGGATTTTTCTCCGGTGTCCGGGTCGTAGTAGAGGACGTTGAATTTTCCGGTGTAGGTTCCCTCGGATAATGTTGCTGCGCCTTCGATCAGGTCTAGTGTCTCGACTTTATACCCCGGTGACAGGGTTCCTGACTGTGCGATCACCGTCTCGGTTCCATCGCTGCCGGTGACGGCGAGCTGCAGCACAATATCGTTCACCGATTTCGAAGGATTCTGGAACATCAGCGATGCCGTCTGACTGGAGAGGGAGATCTGTATCTCCTTCTGATAGACCATGCTGACCGCGCCTCCGCCGCTGGATGTCTCCATCTTTTCGTCATCCGAATCTCCCGGAATTGCCTCGGCGTGCGTTTCTGCCTCCTGCGGTGCGTAATCCGGTGCCAGAACTGGTGCCGTCTTTCGAAAGAAGAGTGCCCATACCGTGACTGCCACGGCAATCAGTGTAATCACAAACAATACGATAATGATGGTCTGTGTCTTTTTATCCTGTGCTGTCGTTTTTTTCGTTGTTTTTCCCATATTCCTCACCTCCTCGTACTGTCATATTCACTCTCGGATCACAATGTTGATCGTTCCGATGGTGGTATCAAAGCTTTCTGTCGGTCTGTCGCTTTCCAGATGAAGCTCTGCTTTTTGGGCCGCTCCGCCTGCCGGTATCGACAGTATCTGAATCGGCTGATTATTTCCATCCACAAAAGTTCCCTGAAGATTTTTTACCACGGTCTGTTCTGCGGCAGTAAATTGATATTCCACCTGGACGGCAGCAGTTCCGTTGTTTATAACAGATACCGAAGCGCCGCCCTCCGGATCGGCCTCCCAGCCGCCTCCGATATAGGTGCAGGTCTCCGGATCCCACTGCCCATCCTTATAAGTGAACGCCAGGCTTCCCCAGCTGATATCGACCGCGATCATGTCGGCAGATTCACTCTGCGGCGCGACTGCCTCCTGCTCGACATCTTCCGCCCGTGCTGTAATGCCTGTGTTCCCCAGCATTCCAAGCACCATCATCGCCGCCAGGCTGACTGCTGTTCTTTTTCGGTTCCTTTTCCTCATACGCATCCCTCTTTGCCTTATTTACCGGTCACTGTTTTCTATCTTTTTTCAGCATCTGTTACGTTTCTTCTTGTACACGCATCTTTTTCCTGCTACACTGTTCTCAGATCAAAACGTATTATTTTCAGACGATTGTATCGTTCGCGCCAATTTTTCTGTTTACACAGTACCATATTCTGTCAGAAAAATCATAACCTCGGCGCGAATGGTCGATCTGTGGCATGAATGGTCGAAAGGGGGCTTTTTTTATGCACTTTGCGATTGTTGAGGATACCGAATCGGACCGGAAAATATTACATGAACTGATTCTGGAAAACTGTTCCCGCCATGGAGAATCGGCGGATTTTTCTTTTTTCCCGAGCGGCGAAGCTTTTTTAGAAGCGTTCCGGCCGGGGCTGTTCAGTGTTGTTTTTATGGATATTATGCTGGACCGCAATGGAAAAAATGGGATGGAGACGGCGAAAGAACTTCGGAAAACGGCGCTCCGCCTGCCGATCATTTTCACGACGACGGAATCTGAGTTCTCGCTGGAAGGATATGAGGTGCATCCGCTCGATTACCTGTTAAAACCCGTCGACCCCTCCAAGCTGGACTGGTGTCTGCAGGAGCTGCGGGAGTTCTGGGCTGTCCCGCTTTCTTTTGAATTTCCGGAGAGCTCCGGCCAGGGAACGGCTTCTTCCCCGCGGCGTGTGGCGCTCGATGATTTCTGTTATGCGGAAAAATCGGGGCATTTTCTTTTGATTTACACGGTGGGGGACAACGTGTTTCAGACGCGGCTCTCTCTTGCCGAGCTGACTGCCCTTCTGCCGTCGACGAACCGCTTTTTCATTGCCGGGAAGGGGCTGCTTTTGAATTTTTCGCAGGTGAAAAGTATTGGAAAAGATGGCGCGGTGCTGATGAAAGACGGTTCGACGGTCTATTGCAGCCGCCGGAAGACGAAAGAGGTGCTGGAGGCGTATTCCTCGTATCTGTTTGAGGCTATTCGAAAGGAGTTTTAAATCGTATGGCATTATCAACGTATGTTCTTGCATTTTTCTGTGAATCGCTGCACATGGTGCCGTTTCTGATTCTGGCGTTTTTCCCGTTTTATCAGCAGCTCCGCATGCCGGCGTGGGCAGTTGCCCTTTTGTGCGTCGTTTCACAGTTTATGCAGTCGGCATTTTATCTGTATCTGATGTATCATCACCAGTCACTGCGGCCGACGGATTATGTGTTTCCGTTTTTCTGCTTTATCATCTATTTTGGCTGCATCAAGGCGGATTTCTGGAAGCTGCTGTATCTTTATATTTTCGTTTTTGACTATATTATTTTTGTCCGCGGCGTCGCTTTTTTTCTGGAATCCTGCTTTAACCGGGATCCGAACTGGGATTTTTATTCCCTGCACACGATGCTGCTGATTATGACGGTTTTTATTGTATCACTGCCGTTTGCCCTCTGCTTTTTAACGAAAACAAAGGATCGTGTTTTTGAAGTGGACAACCCCGGCTTCTGGAAGAAAATCTGGCTTCTTCCCTTTGCTTCTACGATGCTGATCTGGATTTACACTCCTTCTGTCACCTGGGAACTCGTATTCAGTCTGGACTGGGTCTTATCCCGTCTCTTCCTGCTGCTTTCCATGCTGATTGCCTATTCGGTAACGCTTGATGCGATGGACACGATCCGCCATCAGACTGAGCTTGCCGAACAGACTTCCCGCCAGGAAATGATGCTTGCGATGCAGCAGACACAGTACCAGCAGCTCACCCGTCATATGGAATCGACGCGGGAGGCGCGCCACGATCTGCGTCAGCATCTGAACATCATTGACCAGTATCTGCAGAATGGGGATCAGGAGGCGCTGAAGACTTACATCAGCCAGTACCGGAAGTATCTTCCGCCGGATACACAGTATACGTACTGTAAGAATTATGCGGTAAATACGATTGTGTGCTATTACGCGGAGGTGGCGCGCAGAGAAGGTATCGCTTTTACGGTGGATCTGCGCATTCCCGAAACCCTCGCCGTTCCCGAGCCGGAGCTCTGCGCTGTGATTGGAAATCTGCTGGAAAATGCGCTCGATGCCTGCCGCGATATGTACGGAAAATCGCCGTTTATCCACATCCGCATGAAGGAGGAAAATAACCAGCTCGTTCTCGCCATCGACAACGCCTGCTCAGCGGCACCTGCTGAAAAAGACGGGCGGTTCCTCTCCACCAAACACGAAGGCTTTGGAACGGGAACTTCATCGGTGCAGAGCACAGCCGAACGATACCACGGAACAGCGCAGTTCCGGTGCGCGAACGGGGTGTTTTATGCTTCGGTATTATTGTATGGAGACGAAAAGAACCCTCAGTAGTTTTTGGCTGCTGAGGGTTCTTCTTATTTTTGATCTTTTTTATAACTCGATTACTTCTGTTCCTTCTATGATTCCATTCTCATTGAATGCATCCACTCTCACATACACCGTTTCGCCTTCTACCAGTGCACCGATGTTCTGCTCTGCCGTAAAGGTCATGCAGCTGTGATACAGTTTATCCGGCGCAAATCCCCAGAGGACGTTGTATCCGACGGCATCTGCCTGCGGCTCGATGGTGATGCGCATATCCATTGTTCCAACGCGCTCTGCCTGGTACTGCGGCTCGGTTGGTTTTTCGCCGTTTCCAAGGCCGAAGACGCGGAGACCGGAAACGCATGGATTCTGGCTGTACGGTACTTCAAAGACGGTGAGTTTCAGATAGCGGATCTGTACGCCTTCTTCTTTTACAACGAAATCATGCGGCAGGTTTGTCTCTGCGTTGGATTTGTCTTCTAATACAAAATAGTTCGTGCCATCGGCGGATGCCTCAAGCAGCCATCTGGTCTTATGCTGGCTCGGGTCGATATATCGTTCCCCCTGACGCTCGCCCGGCAGGGGTGCATCGATTTTATCGTCGGCGAAGTTCATCTGCACGGCGTGGACATCTTTTACCTCGCCAAGATCCATTGCCAGCCACTCGCCCGGCTGATTTCCCGCGGCACGCCACCATGTCTGGACATTTTCATCTGCTGCAAAAGACGGCTCTCTGCCTTCTTCGCAGGAGGAAGCGGTCATCGCTTTCTGATAGCTTAAGAGATACCACTCCGGTTTTGCCCACGGATCTTCTTTCGCCTGCTCGACTGCCATCGGCCAGTCACCGAACTGCTGGTTGCAGAACAGGACACCGTCTTTGTCGAAGCCAGCCCGCCAAATGCCGACGCGGCGCTCCATATCGTGGTTTTTGCTGATCTGCATCGTCGCGGTGTGCCACCAGTTTCCATAGCGGTCTTCCATCGTCGAACCGTGGCCTGCACCGCGCAGGAATCCGCCCGGTTTATAGGAATATGGATTGTTCTTTGCCAGACGGAACGGGCCAAGCGGGGAATCACTCTCGTAAACACCGTCACCGTAAACGTTGTATTCCGTTCCCGGGCCGGCATACTGGAGGTAATAGGTTCCGTCATGCTTCGTCATCCATGCGCCCTCGATGAACGGTCTCTGACTGAACATAATTTTGGCAAACCCGATCTGCTCCTCCGTCAGATGATCCGCATCTTTTCCCTGTGCTTTCAGAAATTCTTTGAATTTTTCAACAGCTTCTTCTTCACTCAGCGGCATTTTGGAATGATTTTCTCCGACGCGCTCGTATCCGATTTTTTCCGGCTGACCGTAGATCAGTTCTTTTCTCTCGGTCTTTGGAACCATCGTCTCCGGGTCAAGCTCCACACCCCAGATCGGAGTCACGTTATTGCATCCCCAGTAAAAATAGAGCTTTCCGTCATCATCAAGAAACAGGTTCGGATCCCAGAAATCGAAGGTTCCCGGAATACGCTCAAACGGACCGTTTAAGATATCTTTCGTACGGTAAAAATCGCAGATCGTGCCACGACGGGATGCGCTGAAATACACGTAATCGCCGACCACGCGCACATCCGGCGCATAGTCATACAGCGGCAGGCTGTCCGGCAGCCGGTGGCTCTCCCAGTGCACCATATCCTCCGAAACCCAGACACTCAACGTCATGGACGCAAAAATATAATATTTTCCCTGAAATAAAATCATCGACGGATCGGCGGCCTCGCGGGAAATCTTGTCCTCGCCGCTTCTCATATCCTCGATAAACTGGTAACGGTAGTCCATGTTTAATGGATTGCAGAAATACTGTTTTTTCATGAAGTTTCCTCTTTCCGGACCGTACGTAAAAACCCCTGTTCGTACATCCTTTTTTCTCATTATAAAAAAAGTTTAGCATATCCTGCGCGGAAAGGAAATGTTCTGATTTGACTTTTTTGTTGCACTTTTTGGACTCTTTTCATCCCCGGACAAAAAAAGAACGGAAGCCGAAGCTCCCGTCCCTTTTCCATGCTTATTTTCTATTTGATGATGTATTTCGCAAACTTCTCATCCACCAGCTTCTCATCGTCGGTATCCGCAATGAGTTCCAGCGGCAGATCGACGTAGCTTGCATGGCCGGATTTCTGCCTCAGGTATTGGACAAATTTTCGTGTTGGATTTACAATGAAGGTATCTTAGGGTAAAAACAATGCACATACAGGGAGGTATTTTTATGGAGTACACAAAGCTTGGAAATTCGGATTTGAATGTGTCAAGGATCTGCATGGGATGTATGGGGTTTGGCAATGCGAAGAGCGGAATGCATTCGTGGACGGTTGACGAGGAGCATTCCCGGGAAATTTTAAAACGCGGACTGGAGCTCGGGGTGAATTTTTTTGATACAGCAGCCGGTTATCAGGGCGGAACGAGTGAGCAGTATCTCGGACGCGCACTGAGGGATTTTGCGAAGCGCGATGAGGTTGTCGTTGCAACGAAATTTTTCCCGCGCAGTGCGGAGGAGATCGCGAACGGAGTCAGCGGAAAAGAGCGTATTTTAGGTCTGCTGGACCGGAGTCTTACGAATCTTGGCATGGATTATATTGATCTTTACATCTGCCACATGTGGGATTACCACACGCCGATTGAGGAAGTGATGGAAACGCTGAATACCGCGGTTACTTCCGGAAAAGTACGTGCGATCGGTATTTCCAACTGCTTTGCATGGCAGCTCGCAAAAGCAAATTATATTGCGGATAAGAACGGCTGGGCCAAATTTGTTTCGATTCAGGGACATTACAATCTGCTATTCCGCGAGGAGGAACGCGAGATGGTTCCGTTCTGCAAGGATCAGAATATTGCACTGACACCGTACAGCCCGCTGGCTTCCGGCCGCCTGGCAAAAAAACCGTCGGAGCTTTCCAAACGGCTGCAGGAAGATATGTACGCAAAAGGAAAGTATGATGCGACGAAAGAAAAAGACGCCATCATTATCGACCGCGTCGGTGAACTTGCAAAGAAGAAGGGGCTGACGAGAATCCAGATTTCGCTCGGATGGCTGCTCACAAAAGTTACTGCTCCGGTTGTCGGGGCGACAAAGGTATCGCATATTGAAGAGGGCGTCAAAGCCATCGGTGTACAGCTGACACCGGATGAGATTGCTTATCTCGAAGAGCCATATGTCCCGCATGCACTGGTCGGCGTAATGCGCGAGAATCCTTGATAAATGGTGCAATATTTGATCCTCATATCCATGATGCAGTACACATCGAAGAGACAGACCGGGTGGAAGAAGACAGAGTTGTCGAGGAAATACAGAAAGGCTACTTCTTCGGAGAAAAACTGTATCGACCGACAAAGGTTATTGTTTCTAAAAATTCCTGTCAAAAATAATGCTCTTTGATATGCACTTCAAAAGCACCGGCCAAATGGTCGGTGCCTAAATACTGGTTTCATCAAAAATGGTTCATCTTATACCACACATAAATATGCAAAATATCCTGCATAGCATAAAAGCATAACGACACCACACGTTTTCCGTAATTCCCTGTTCTTGTACGTCCCAATCCATAAAACCAGACCTGCCAGAATTGCGATTCCTGTGTCTACAATAAATTTAGTTTCAAATGGCACAGGACAGATCAGTGCGGCTGTTCCAATTACAAATAAAATGTTAAAAATATTGCTTCCGACAATATTTCCGATTGCAATCCCTGCATTTCCTCTTTTTGCCGCTGTCACAGATGTTACCAGCTCTGGAAGAGATGTTCCGAGAGCAACAATCGTCAGTCCGATAAAACGCTCACTCATTCCAAAGTATCGGGCAATCTCGGTTGCCCCGCTGACGGCAAAATCACTTCCTTTTACAACCAGGACGCCGCCTGCCACCATCAAAAGAAGACATTTCCAGACAGGATAATTTTTCGCTTCCTCCTCTTCCGGATTTTCCCCTTTTTTCGACATTACAAACAAATAGCCAAGATATACAAGAAACAGTGCCCATAAGACTATGCCCTCGGCAAACGTTACTTTTCCTCCTGTCATTCCGCATATCATTAAAACTACCGTAACAAACATCATAAACGGTATTTCATAAAACAAGGTAGACCTTTGTATTGCCACATTTGTTATTAATGCCGTAAGTCCGAGAATAATAAAAATATTCAAAATATTGCTTCCAACCACATTTCCTATCGTAATTCCTGCGTTCTGCTGCATCGCTGCGGTAATACTTACAGCAGCCTCCGGCATACTCGTTCCCATTGCAACAATGGTAAGTCCGATAATCAGCTGGGGAATTCCAAACTTTCTTGCTATGCTTGCAGACCCTTCCACAAACCAGTCTGCTCCTTTTACCAGAAAAAGGAAACCCACTATCAAAATCCCTGCCTGTAACATCATACGTATCTTCCTCTCTTTCTTTTGCATTCTTTGCAGCAGGTGTTATAGGCATAAAAAAAGAGACTCCTACTGCATCTACAGTAAAAGTCTCGCTATTTAATCACTTTCCGAGTTATTGAATATCAATAGCTGTACTGACGAAGAAGTGAACACGGTTGGCTAGCTACTCCCTTTTATTTTTCCAGTTTATCAAATTTCTTTTTTTACGTCAACGTTTTTTTATTTCTCAGCTCCTGGAAATGTTTTACAGCCACTTTTGATTCTCACAACTCCTTTGTCCGGTTCTGGTTTTATTCCAGATTCATGCACAGACCCCAATCCTGGTCATTGGCATACGGATCGGCAAAATCGGTTTTCTGGCCGTTGACGGAATACGGATACAGGTACGCACAGGTCGCTGTTCCATCCTCAAAGAACATGGACAGCACGCCACGCAGGGAATGCTCACCGCGAATATTATATTCTTCGTTTCCGGTCAGGCGGGCGTAGCGCTTGAAGGTTCGACCGTTTTCTGCACTCCAGTAGTGCGGGAAAGTGTCGCCGAAGACTCTGCGTTTTCCGAACCAGTAGCCGTCCCAGTGGCGGATTGCAGTTTCATGAAGATGGTAATCCGGCTGCTGGCCATCGAAGAGTTCGAGGACGGCGATCTGCTGCTCGGCTCCGCGCAGGTATTTTTCTTCCCCGGTCACTTCGTAAACCTGAAGAATGACTTCGGCCGCCGGCTGTACGATCGATTGTTCGTAATTTACTTCCGAAGCCGGATAAGCCGTTCCAATCTCAATCAGTTGATCAGCATGACATCGAAACAGATCTTTTACTGTTTTCAGATCCTCCTGTTCTCCTGCCTTTTCCAGCTCTTGACAGAGCATCACAATCGGCATTTCAATCGGATAAAAACGGAATCCATCCTGTTCATAAAATTTCTCTGTGATATGAACTGCTGTCTTCAGATCTTCTTTTTCTCCCCACAGCTTCCAGCATTCAAGAAAGAATGTCACTGCCCATGGGTAGTTGTAAAGCCGGAAATAGCTGTTGTCTTTTCCTGAGCAGTTGCAAACAAGACCTGTTGCTGCATTTACCAGCTCGCGAAGATAGAATGCATGGTACTCACGAAGGCTCTGCTCCGCTTTTTCCCGGTCTTTTAAAAGATTCTGCTGCAGTGCCCGTGCAACCAGCACACCCATACCGGTACGCTCCCGTCCGGCATTGAAATCGTTTTCCGGCGTGCAGACGAGAATTTTTTCTTCGTTATCATACGGCAGATAGGCACCCTGCAGTTCTTTGATCTTTCCATGATACTGCTGGTGATCGACGATAAACGCACACCGTTTTGCCGCCAGTGTTTCCGGCCGCTCCTGCACGAGAAGACGGCAGATGGTTTTCACCTCGTCGGCACAGATCGAAAGTACATACTCCCCTGTTTTTTCATTTTCAAACAGATATTCATAAACACCATTTTCCGTCTTTTCCAGCGATGTTCCGTTTACCGTTACATTTTCTGCCTGAAATACCGGTTCAATGGTTACCTTACTCGTCTCTCCCGGATAAATCACATACTGCTCCGCATCCACCAGAATCACCTGGGAAAATGCTCTTAATTTCTCCCGGAAATCTTCGCGTCCCTGATGCGGAAATACTTTCCACTCCAGCGTCATCGTGTCTCCCGGCGCAAATTCCTGTGCGGACGGGTGCAGCCAGAAGCAGCCTCTGTCATTGCTCTGCAGTTTCAGATCGCGCTCCACGCTGTAAGCGGAAAGACTGCCTTTTGTGAGCACCATTCCCATATGCGGAGCCGCACCGCCCATGCGGAGTGCCATGATATAACTGGTATTCTCCCCGCAGAAAATATGTGCATGGCACCGGTAATCCCGGCAGGTCACACTGTCCGTGTAACGATCCTGCAACGGAAATGAAACCCCAATACTTCCGGCATTTGTAAAATACGGATGCGCACCGTTGTAAGAAACCACAATCTTCGTTGTCAGCACATCTCCGTCTTTCTCATTCTGCACCTCCGCTGAAAACTCCGGAGGACATTTCACTTCGGCATACGGAAAATCCTCACGCAGCCAGTTCATCTGTTTTGGATCTTTCGAAAATACAATTTCTTTCACGTTTCCAACTCTCATTTTTTCTTTCCCCTTTCGTTTTTTCTTTGATCCCGCTTTTTAAACTCCATGTAAAATTTATTTGCTGCTTTGATCATACTATATCTACATGCTCTTTTCTATATCTCTTTTTCCATTACCGTTCACTCCTCTTAATCTGACAATAACCCTCACAATCCTCTTTTCCAGTTTTGTTTTACAAAAGAACGGTTCCATACGCCTGCATCATTTTTCCGTTTTACTTTATTTTTTCTTTCTTGCCGATAGTATTTTTTCTCAATTTTTGTTATACTGAAAATGTATGCGTATCAAACTCCGGCATTGCTCTTTCAAGCTGCCGACACATACATAAACTTCATAAAAGGGGGTATCTTTTTCATGGATACGTATGTCATTTTAAAAGACCTGGCAATCATTATCGTATTCGCAAAATTGTTTGGTATTCTTGCCAGAAAATGCAAGGCTCCGCAGGTTGTGGGCGAGCTGATTGCCGGTATTGTCCTTGGACCCAGTGTGCTGGGACTCGTTCAGCAGTCTGACTTTCTCGCACAGATGGCGGAGATCGGTGTCATTTTGCTGATGTTCTCCGCAGGTCTTGGCACCAGCCTGAAGGATCTGCTCCGCACCGGAGTGAAATCCCTGCTGATCGCCTGTGCCGGTGTTTTTGTTCCTCTCGTTCTTGGAGCCATCTTATACATGAGCTTTTATGGCTTCTCTGCTGTCGGAACGGAAGAATTTTACCACGCTGTTTTTATCGGTGTTATTCTGACTGCAACATCGGTCAGCATCACCGTACAGGCCTTGAAAGAACTCGGCAAGCTGAAAACAGAGGTTGGAACAACCATCTTAAATGCAGCCATCATCGACGATGTCATTGGTATCATTGTGCTGACTGTTGTCATCGGTTTTAAAGATCCGACATCCAATCCGCTGAAAGTAGCAGCCTCCACCATTCTGTTTTTTGCCCTTGCGATTGTGCTCGGTTTTCTCTGCTTTAAGCTGTTCAACCGCATGAACTCCGTATTTCCGCACACCCGCCGTCTCCCGATTCTGGGTCTTGCACTCTGCTTCGGACTGTCCTACATTTCCGAAAAATATTTCGGCATCGCCGATATTACCGGTGCATACGTTGCGGGCGTTATCCTGTGTTCCCTCGATTCTTCCGATTACATCGAAGAAAAAATGGATATCAGCTCCTATATGATTTTCGGACCGATTTTCTTTGCAAGTATCGGACTCAAAACAACGCTCAGCGGCATGAACGAGAAATTCGTACTCTTTGCCATCTGTTTCGTCATCGTCGGCCTTGTCGCAAAAATCATCGGCTGTGGCCTGATGTCAAAGGGATGCGGCTTTACCTGGGGCGACAGCCTGAAAATCGGTGTCGGTATGATGACCCGCGGTGAAGTCTGTCTGATCGTCGCGCAAAAGGGTCTGAATGCAGGCTTTTTATCCGGCGATTTCTTCAGTGCCGTGATTCTGCTGATTCTCTTCTCGAGTGTTGCAACACCGATTATACTGAAAATCTTATACGCGAAAATGCCGACGGCAAAAGATTCTGCAAAGGCATCCTGACTTTCCTTTTACCAAAACAGGGCGCTGTGCCATTTCCTGCACAGCGCCCTGTTTTTTTCATATCAACCGGTAAGTTCTGATTTCTTCTACCACAGAATCTTCTCTGCCTCAGCTCCATCCGCAAACGGTCCCGGCATTGCTGCCACGCCGCGGTGCTCGCCAAGATAGTCCTGATCGAAGATAATCGTGCTTCCGTCCGGATCTTCGAATCTCTGCTCCGGCTCGAAGGCGTATCCTAAAATATCACTGTTGATAATTCCCGTCCGGAAATCCTTCAGGAACTCATACACGTTCGTCTTGATGGAATAGTGGCCGTCTTTTTCCACAAGTTCCACCTTAACCTGGTTCTCGTTATCCATAAGATTCTCTTTTTCATTCACACACGCCTTTGCTCCGTTAAAGTAAGCGTTTCCGTTTACCCAAACCGGCAGATGGCACTTGTTGTGATACGGCTCCAGCTTGCTCATGTCGGCCGGTTTGTCCAGCTCAAAGTGGCTGATCCACTCGTCATAGGTCGGATACTCGTCGAACACATGCGTTCCGACCTCCTGGTTATCCTCCATCTTGAAGCCCATGTCCTCAACCGTTTCTGTTTCCTCAACCTGGTAATTCTGGATAAAGATGTTGTTGTAGAACCGGTCATCGCCATGCAGGAATGTCATGAATCCGGCAACTTCGGTACGGTGACGGATGTGATACGGCGTGTAACGGTCTCCTGTTCCGCCGCCAACTGCAGTTAATGAGCCAAGCATCAGATTGTGTACGCAGGCAATACCATCGGTCGCCATACGAACGCTGACCGGTGAGAGCATAATGTTGTTATCGATCAGGGTCGGACCATGGCCAACCTCGATGAAAATATCCTGACTCATCATTGCGCCCTCTGCCTTTGGTGTTCCCTCCGGCGGGCAGTTGTCGTGCAGCAGGTTCTGGGTCAGGCGTGTTCCCTGTGCCTCCCAGTCACACCAGATGCCCATCGTACAATGATGAATGTGATTTCTTCTCATCACAACATCGATCGCCGCATGCATCTTGATACCGGAAATCTCGGCCCCGCCAAGCTGCTGCATATTGTTGATGTTGTGAATGTGGTTGTCCTCAATGATACTGAACACACCGCCCATCCGTCCGACAATACCGGTCTGCTCACAGTGATGGATGTGGCAGCGGCGGATGATATGGCTTCCGATGTTCTCCTTCGTCCAGCCGTGATACTGGCCGCGGCACACAGCATCACGCTCCATCTGGGTCGGGCTTTTTACGTGTTTTCTGGTAAAGTAATGGTCGTTCTCCGGATCGTAATATTTTCCGAGCGAAATACCGCAGCACTTGCTGTTGCTGACCTCACAGTCCTCAATAATCCATCCCTTCGACCAGTGCGGACCGATCATACCGTCCTGATAAGCAGCCGGCGGCGCCCATGTCGTTGCTGCCTTGCTGACATCAAATCCACTGAACGTAATGTAATTTACGCCTGTTTTCGACGGCATAAAGCAGTTCCGGCGCACGTTGATTTCTACTTTTTCCTCCGTCGGGTTTTTACCCTGGAAGTTTGCGTAGATGACCGTCTGATTTTTCTCTTTGTCCTGCTCGGTATACCATTTGTAAACCGACCACTCCGGCTCCCAGGACGGCGCATAAACCTCGCCCTTGATACACTCCTCGAGCGTCTCTGCCTCGTATAACTGGCGGTCATTCAGATAAACCGCGCCGGTATGGCGTACCACCGGTGCAAAATACCAGTCACCGCCGACCATTGTCGTGTATGGGTTATAATTGCCAAACACTCCGTTGTCTACACGGCATACCCACACATTATCTTTGTAATGCTCCCAGTCATTCATCGTTTCCGCACCGGTGATCTTTGCGCCGAGCGGCTTCTCACTCTTATAGACGATTCTTGCATCCTCGGTTCCTCCGTTGACCGGATCAACATATTCATGGTAAATACCAGGTGCAACCAGAACTTCATCTCCTGCCTTTGCAATTTTTGCCGCATCGTTGATGAACTTGAACGGCATCTCTTTTGTTCCGTTTCCATTCTTCGGAGCGGAATTATTGACATAGTAAATCATTTCTCTATACTCCTTTTTGTTATAGTAAAACCCGAAAACACTGCAAAAAAGGCTGTGACGCAATCATTCACTCTCTGCGGCGCTGAATTTTTTACGCTATTTTTTTGCGGGTCTATAGAATTTCTTTACGATAATGCTTCTTCCGCAGCCTCTTTTGATGCAAACGGGCCCGGCAGCGGATGAATGCCCTGACGGTTTCCGAAGTAGTCATATCGGAACACGATCGGCGTTCCATCCGGATTCTCATATTTCTGTTCCGGCTCAAATGCCATGCCAAGCGTCTCCGTTGAGATCACTGCACAGGCATTCTGCGGCAGATAATCGTAAACATTAGTCTCCAGTTTCCATTTTCCGTTCTCTTCTTTTACACCGATGGTGATTTCATGCTCGGTATCCACTACAGCGTCCTGTTCCTGCTCTGCCGGCTTCGCCCCATTGAAGTAAACGTTGCCGCCAAGCCATACCGGCAGCTTCTCGTAATACAGATCCGGCGACTTTCCGGAGCCCATTCCGCAGTAGCCCTCAAATCTTGCCACGTACTCCTCCAGCGTCGGATATCCGCTGTACGGTGCGGTTCCTGCTGTCAGATTTCCGTCATCCCACTCATTATCTCCGGTCAGTTTACGGATTTCTTCCATTCCCGCACGAACCGGCTTCTGGATGAAGATATTATTGTAGAACCGGCAGTCACCGTGAAGAACCGTCATAAATCCGTTGATCTCCGTGCGATGCGGCACATGGTACGGTGTGTAGCGTGGCGACGGCAGCTTTTCGGAGCCATTGTTGACACCGCGGCCGACAGCAGTAAACGATCCCGCGATCAGGTTATGTACTACCGCAACACCCTGTGTTGCCAGCTTTATAGCGCGGTCCGAAAGCAGTACGTTATTGTCCACCAGCGTCGGTCCGTGGGAAATTTCAATAAAGATATCCTCGCCGATGCCGTCCATCCCCTCCGGATTTGCATTCTCCTCGTTCGGCAGCGTATTGTCATGGAACAGGTTCTGCGTAACACGTGTGCCCTGTGCCTGCCAGTCGAGCCAGAGGCCTCTCGTACAGTGATGGAAATGATTTCTTCGAATGATCACATCGATCGCCGCATGCATCTTGATGCCGCCGATCTCCGCACCCGCAAGGTTCTGTTTATTATTGATATGGTGAATGTGGTTATCCTCAATAATCGAGAACACACCGCCTAAATGGCCTACAATACCCGTCTGTCCACAGTCGTGGATGTTGCACCGGCGGATGATGTGGCTTCCGATGTTTTCCTTTGTCCATCCCTCCCGCTGCGCCTGGCAGATACAGTCACGCTCCGTCTGTGTGCCATCTTTGAATTTCCATTTGAGCCATTTATTATCATTGTTCGGCTGTCTGTATTTTCCAAGGGAAATGCCTGAGCACTTCGAATCTGAAATTTCACAATCCTCGATGATCCATCCCTTTGACCAGTGCGGACCGACCATTCCTTCCTGATATGCCGTCGGCGGAGCCCACTGGGTTGCCGCCTGTTTTACAACAAAGCCGGCCAGCGTGATATAACCGATGCCCTCCTTCGATGGATAAAAGCAATTCTCGCGCACATTAATTTCCACCGTTTCCTCATTCGGGTTTTTCCCCTGGAAATTCACATAGAAAACGGTCTCATTTTTTTCTTCGTCCTGCTCCACATACCAGGTGTAAACCGTGAATGCCTGATCCCAGGATTTTTTATAGATCTCCGGCTTTTTCACCTTGTCCAGGCTTGTCACCTCATACATGGATTTTCCATTCAGATACACTTCTCCGGTGTGTGCCGTGTAGGATGCGATAAACCAGTCACCGCTGACCAGTGTCGTATATGGATTGTAATCCCCAAACAATCCGTTCGAAACGCGCGCTGTCCACACATCACCTTCCAAATGCTCCCAGTTATCCACAATTTCCGCACCGGTAATCACAGCTTTTCCCGGTTCCACAGAACGGTACACAATTCTTGCATCCTCACATCCCGCATTCGCCGGATCTACATATTCCCGATATACGCCAGGCGCTACAAGCACCTCGTCGCCGGGCATTGCAATTTTTGCCGCCTCGGAAATCGTCTGAAATGGATATTCCTTCTGCCCATTTCCGCTTCGCACAGCATTTCCATCTACATAAATCTGCATTTTTCGCTTACCTCTCACTTCTTCACTTTTCATAAACTTTTATTGTGAATTTTCGCCAAAATCACATCACTCTTTTTCCGATTTCTGCCGTTCTTCACAATTTTCATATCTTAACCATAATACAGATCCTCGTAAAACACTACTTATATATTGCCGATCATTGCCCAGATGTTTCGATTTTTTCTATATTTTTTCTCTCTTCTGTTGTATAATACCGTTTATCAGATACGGAGGATTCTTTTGCCATGAAAAACGATTCGACTTCTTTTTTCGAAAACAATCATTTTGCTAACAGCTATGTTTACGATATCTCTATTTCGCATGTCCCCGCCTATTTCGGTCTGCACTGGCATCACTATATCGAAATTGTGCTTGCACAGGATAACGGCATTATCTATGAAGTAAATGGAGAAACCTTTCCGCTAAAGCCCGGTGATCTTCTTTTTATCTGGCCCGGCGAGCTGCACGCTGTTTCCACAACCAACAAAGAACATCGCCTGATCATGCTTCAGCTCGATGCAGATTTTCTGGAAAAACGCGTGGATTTCCAGTCTGTTGCTTATCTTTTTTATCAGATCCGTCTTCTGAATCAGAACAACTTCCCGGAAATCGAAAAGCTTCGCGGATTTCTGACAGAGCTTCGCAGGCTCTCCCTCTCCGGTATCAGTTTTTCTGAACTGCGCGGATGCGTTCTGCTGTATCAGTTTTTTATTCTGCTCGGCGAAAATCTCTCCGTGCCGACCGAAACTGCCGCACCGCAAAAAACAGGCCATTCCGCACAGGTACACCGCCAGATGATTGCTGCATGTACCTGGATCTCGAGTCACTGCACCGAACCGGTTTCCCTGGAAGAAGCATCAAAGGTCGCCGGATTCTCCCGCTGTCATTTTTCCAAGCTGTTCCGCGCATACACCGGCCTCTCCTTCACGGATTTCGTCACCAGGGAACGGCTCCATATCGCCGAAAACCTGTTAAAAAAACCGGATCTCACGATCACCGAAGTGTCGCTCGAATCCGGTTTTAACAGTATTTCTACGTTTAACAGAGTCTTTTTGAAATCAAAAAATGTAAGCCCTACCGACTTCCGTCAGATGTACCTGCAATCCTATCAGAAATAGGCTATGAATTCGGCATGGCCTCCACACATTCCAGCCGTGTCCTCCCCGCTAAACAAATATAACACTATTTCCCCATTCATGATCACTGCTGTTTCCAATGCTAATGCGAAGCTTCATCTGGCTGCAGACGATTTCCATATTTTCATCGTAATAAGAAAATTCTTCCCGATCTATAGAGAAATCTACCGTTTTCTTTTCCCCCGGTTCCAGGAATACCCTCTGAAAGCGAACAAGCTCTTTTCTCGGACGTACTACAGATGAACATAACGTTTCATAATAACATTGCACTACCTCTGCCCCCGCAACCTTACCTGTATTACTTACCTTACAATGTACATGTACTCTTTTATCCGGTCCTGCCTGTACCTCAATATCCGAAATATTAAATTCTGTATAAGACAGTCCAAAGCCAAACGGATATAACGGAGTATTGGGAATGTCCATATATCTGCTGCTGAAACGGTTCTCCGGATGATCGGCATCATAAATATGTCCTGTTTTTATATCCCAGTAGCTCACCGGCACCTGTCCCACACACCATGGGATACTTACAGCCAGTTTTCCGGAAGGATTGGTTCTTCCGTATACAATGTCTACCACTGCTTCCGCTCCCATAGTTCCGGGTCTCCATGCCATAATAACAGCCCTGGATTTTTCGGATATTCTTCGCAGATCCAGCGGTCTTCCTGTGATTACCACAGTTACAATATTTCTGGTGCGCTTTGCTATTTTTTCAAAAAACAGCTGCTGTTCTTCCGGCAGGGTCAGAAACGCTCTGCTGGCCGCTTCTCCCGACTGAGACTCATGTTCCCCCAACACACATACAACAGTATCCTCCCCGGTTATCGTTTCCAGCCACCGTTCATTCCCTGGCTCATCAAACCGCTCCGGTTCCACCTGCCATATCTTACACTCTTCATCCGAAAGCATTCTGCAGCCCGGCATACATTCCGCCTTTATCTGCTTCTTTTGAAGAATATCCTCTATGGTCTCAACTGCCTCGTGTTCACCAAAAATTGACCAGCGACTCAAAAATTCTTTTGATGTCACATAAGGTCCGGCCCATATCACCCTCTGTTTCTGGCACAGAGGCAATATTTTTTCATTTTTTAAAAGGACGCAGCTTTCGCTGGTCAGTTCATATGCTTTTGCCCGGTAATACGGGGTGAGTTTTTCACTCTTCCCAAGTCCTGCAAACGGATCTTCAAAAAGACCCAGCTGGTTTTTCATCATCAGAACCCGGAATGCACTCTCATCAATAAGGGCTTCCGGAATCTGTCCGTTTTCCACCAGTTTTTCCAGCCAAAACATATAAGCAGGACTCATCATATCAATATCCACACCGGCTTCTGCAGCCTGAACCGCAGCTTCTTCCAGATCAGCTGCCACTCCCTGTTCCACCAGCTGTCCGATCGATCCCCAGTCTGAAATAACAGTTCCCTCAAAACCTTCTTTATCCCGCAAAAACTCCCTGAGAAGTTTTTTATTTCCACTGATCGGTTTTCTATCTATTGCATGAAATGCAGTCATAACCATAGCAGGCTTTGCCTTTAATGCCATACAAAAAGGCTTTACGTACTGCTCCAGAAATGTCCGTTGGGATATTTCAACATCATTGTATTCCCGCCCTGCATTCACTGCTCCGTAACCTGCAAAATGCTTCAGGCACGCTGCTACTCCCTGATCGCTTTTCTGCTGATAGCCATCTACCATTGCTTTTCCCATGATTCCGTTCATATACGGGTCTTCTCCAAAAGACTCCATCATTCTTCCCCAACGCGGATCTCTTGAAACATCAATCATAGGAGAAAATGTTGCTTTAAGCCCTTCAGAAGAGGCTTCCGAGGCAGCTATCGACGCAGCCTCGGAAACCAGCTCCGGATGAAAGGAACAGGCCTGTCCCAACGGAATCGGAAAAATTGTCCGGCATCCATGGATCACATCCGCCATAAAGATAAGAGGAATATGATGTGGGTGTTGTTCCATATATTTGCTCTGAATGTCATATATTTTTTCTTTGCCAATCACCCCCAGCACAGAACCCGCATACCGGATTATCCATTCCGGCGGTAATTGTTCTCCGACAACACCGGTCAGTACCGCATCCTTATCAAAATATGCACCGGTCAGCTGTACCATTTGTCCTATTTTTTCCTGTAAAGACATTTCCGACAGCAATTGCTGTAATTTATATATTTCCATAAATACTCCTTATTTTTACTGCTCTTTTTCCGGTACCGGCAGTGCCGCCGGTCTCTCGCAGGTGGACGGAACCTTCTCAAATGCGCCCGATTTTGCGCTCTTCATAATCTGATCAATCACATCCAGTACATGGTATGCCATTTTGGCATTCGCACGGTTTAGTCTGCCCTCTGCAATTGCTTCTGCCATCTCGGACGGACCGAGGCCGCGGCTGTTTTCGCTGTAGGCAAAGCCATAATCCAGCACTTCCGGAACTGCCTGCTGTGTCCAGTCCTTCACGCCCGGAATGTAGACGATATCGCCGCCGAAATTGTTCGGGTCCACCAGCTTTAAAATACCTTTTTTGCCGTAAATTGTGAATACCGCCTGATCGTTGATGGTGCTGTCGCCATTGACACAGAATGTGCCGGTCACGCCGTTTTTCATTTCCAGAATCGTGAAAGCCTGGCTCTCGTTGCTGTAGTCAAATTCCTGGCCGTATTCCGGGCTGTCCGGGACGACATTGACGCGCTTCGGCGCAAGGTTGCGCACGGAGGAAACGACACGGTCCACCGGGCCGAAAAGGCTGACGATGGCGGTCAGATAATAAACACCGAAATCGTAGCAGATACCGCCGCCCGGCATCCGCAGAAAACGGAAGATGCTCGCCAGCAAATCAAGATCGCGGTTTGCGCATGCTTCGAAAGATGTCACCTCGCCGATCAGCCCGTCGTCGATCGCTTTTCTTGCGGTCTGCAGTGCCGATCCAAGGAAGGTGTCCGGTGCGGAACCGAGATAGAGATGTTTCTCCTCTGCCAGCTCGATCAGTTTCGCTGCCGTTTCCGGTGCGAGGGTCATTGTTTTTTCAGTGTAAACGTGTTTTCCGGCTTCCAGTGCCTGACGGATCAGCCCCTCGTGGGTCGGTGCCGGTGTCAGAATGACTACCATTTCAATCGACGGGTCTGCCAGAATTTCCTCGTAGGTACAGCCCTTGATGCCATACTGCTCTGCTTTCTTTTTCGCATGTTCAAGATGGCCTGCGCAGCATGCTGCTACCTCAAGATTCTCAAAGTTATGAATCATGTTCGTCAGATAAATATCACTGATCGCTCCGCAGCCGACAACGCCGACTCTCATTTTTTTCGTTTCTGTTGTTCCCATTTGTAAAAATCCCCTTTACTCTTTGTTTTTTGATTCTGTTCTGATAAAAACCCTTATCTTTTTTATACAACGAAATGTCTGAAAAAACAAGCATTCCGGCTCATATTTCACTTTCAAAACGAAAAAACCGCCCACGGTTTCTGCAGATTCTCTGCATCACCGCGGACGGCCTTTTTCTGTTGTTTACTCCACGCTTTTCAGCGATTCAATCATATCAATTTTTCTTAACCGGTAGAACATCATAAAGTTGACGAACAGGGCAAACGCCAGGGTAATCAGGGCGCTCCAGCCGTAGCTCCGCGGGAACACGTTTCGTCCGAACATCATCATATCGACCTCGACGGTCTGAATTACGCAATGATGTAAAAACGTTCCAATTCCCATGCCTGCGATAACGCCGAACAGTGTCAGCACCATGTTTTCCCGGTACACGTACGATGCCACCTCGCCGTCGAAGAAGCCGAGCACTTTCAGCGTTGCCAGCTCTCTCTGTCGTTCGGTGATGTTGATGTTGTTCAGGTTGTACAGCACCACAAACGCCAGCAGGCCCGCCGATACGATCAGCACCACGATGACGATGTCGAGGGAACGAAGCATGTTGTCAATCTGATCAATCAGGTCGGATGTGAACGAGATTGCCGCTACACCGTCGTACGTCATGATTTTTTCTCCGAGTGCTGTCTCATAATTGCTCGACGTGTCCTGGTATTTCATCAGAAGCTGGTTGTAGTCCGGCGCTCCGCCGAACAGCTCCTCGTAGAGATCCGGGGCCAGATACAGGTAATGGCGCACGTAGTTTTCGACGATGATCGAAATCTTTACGTCCACAATATCGTCGCCTTTTTTCAGCTGAACCGTGTCGCCTGCTTTTACGCCGAGCATCGTTGCTGTCTTTTCGCTGATGGCTGCGCCGCCGTCGGTCGGGAATTCGTAAACTTCTCCGCTTTTCCGGTCTCGGAAGGCATAGAAGTCATTGAAATTCGTCAGTTCTTTCGGCACTTCAAGCACTGCATCCACGGTCTTTTTGTCGGTCTGCAGTTCGATGTTCTGGCAGTACATTTCCAGCAGCTCATCGATGCCGCTGTAGTTTTCCAGATCGGTCTGCAATGCTTCTTTTTCGGATTCATCCACATCTGAATTCAGCACAGCATTCGCCTGATAGGTGAAGAGGCTGACGAACTGGTTTTTCGCAATCGCGGTGATGGAATCCTGAAGGCCGAAACCGACGAGGATCAGACCCATGCATCCGCCGATTCCGATAACGGTCATGAAGAATCGTTTTTTATACCGCACCAGATTCCGCACGGTTGATTTCTGCGTAAAGTTCAGATGTTTCCAGAGTACGCCGATGCGTTCCAGGAAAATCCGTTTGCCGTTTTTCGGTGCTTCCGGCCGCATCAGCTCTGCCGGACCTGCGGCGAGTTCTTTGTAGCATGCCGCGATCGTCGCCACGCCGGTGCAGGCTGCACTCGCCAGAATCGCAAGGCCTCCCTGCTCCCAGTTCAGCGGGGTCATGTAATACGGGAGTCCGGTATACAGCATGCCGTAGGCATTCATAATAACCCAGGGCAGGATTTTTTCTCCAACCACCACGCCCGCGAGAGCGCCGGATACGGTGGAGAGCATCGCGTATGCGAAATATTTAAAGGCGATCACGCCGTCGGAATAGCCGAGGGCTTTTAACGTTCCGATCTGCTGACGCTGTTCCTCGATCATTCGTGTCATCGTCGTCAGGCTGACGAGAGCAGCCACGAGGAAGAAGATAACCGGGAAGAATTTTCCGATATTCGAAATACGGCCGGCATCCTGACCGAAGCTCTCAGTTGACGTTACCTTATCCCGTCCCCAGACGTACCACGTTGGTTTTTTCAGGTCTGCGAGTGTTTTCTCACCGTCCGCAATTTCCTGCTTCGCATCCGCGATTTCTGGTTCGGCGTCGGCTTTTGCTTTTTCGTATTCGGCTTTGCCGTCCTCAAGTTCTTTTTCTTTATCGGCAATTTCCTGTTTCGCATCCGCAAGGGAGATTTTTCCGTCGGCGATTTCCTGTTTCGCGTCGGCAAGCTGGGTTTCTCCGTCGGCAATCGTCTGCTTGGCTTCGGCGAGCTGACTTTCTCCATCGACGATCGTCTGCTTGGCTTCGGCTAACTGGGTTTCGCCGTCGGCGATCGTCTGTTTCGCGTCGGCGAGCTGACTTTCTCCACTGGAAATTGTCTGCTTTGCAGCGGCAAGCTGGGCCTCACCCGACTGAATCGTCTGTCGGTACGATGCAATCTGCTGTTCCCCATCAGCAAGCTGGGCTCTGGCAGCCGCAAGCTGAGTTTCTCCGTCTTTTAATTTACTGCGGTTCGTCTCAATCTGAGCTTCTCCGTCGGCAATCGCTGCTTTGGCGGATGCAAGCTGGGCTTCGCCATCCTCAATCTGTTTCTGATAAGCTTCTGCCTGTGCTTCTCCATCCTGAAGCTGGGCAAGAGCCTCTGTAATCTGAGCTTCGCCGCTTTCCAGTTCTTCTTTTGCAGAAGCAATCTGTGCCTCGCCTGCGGCGCATTCCTGCTCTTTTTCTGTTAATTGTGCATCTGCAGCGGCAAGCTGACTTTCTGCGTCGGTAATCTGAGCTTCTGCAGCCGCAAGCCGGGCTTCCGCATCAGCGCTTGCTGCCTCAAACGCTGCGATGTTTTGTTCCAGAAATGTTTTCTGCTCCTGCATCGTGAAAAGCTGCTGTGCTAACTCTGTCTGCTTTGCTTCCAGCGCAGTTTTCTGTTCCAACAGGGATACATATGCTTCATCTTCCTCCGTCAGTCCGTCAAGCTGAGCCTCAATCACCTCGATCTGACCAGTCACTTCTGTCTGCGCAGCCTCCACCACCGGAAGCTGACTGGAAATCTGGGCTAACTGATCCTTGGCTGTCTCATACTGACTCTTCTGTTCTTCATACGCTACCTTCTGCGCTTCATACTGTGTGCGTCCTGCAGCGGTTTCTGCTTTCTTGTTGTCCAGTTCCTCGCGTGCAGCGGAAAGCTGCTCCTTTGCAATATTCAATTCCGTTTCTTTTTCGGAAAGCTGCTCTTTTGCAGTATTCAGCTCCGTCTGCTTCCGAGTCAGTTCGGTTTTTGCCGCCGAAAGCTGCGTCATTTTTTCCTCTAACTCTTTTTTGCCGGATGCCAGTTCTGTTTCTTTCTCTGCAAGCTGTGCTTTTCCGTCGGAAAGTTCTTTCGCTTTTGCCTCAAGTGTGGTTTTTCCACTTGCAAGTTCATCGGCTTTCTGATTCAGCTCCGCTTTTCCGCTTTCCAGCTCTGCCGCCTTTGCTTCCAGCGTCGCTTTTCCGCTCGCAAGTTCCGCCTCTTTATCTTTCAGCGTTGCCTTGCCGGATGCCAGTTCCTGCTCTTTATCGGCGATGGTTGCTTTCGCACTGAGAAGTTCCTGCTCTTTGTCTGCAATGGTCTGTTTTCCGTCAAGGAGTTCCTGTTCTTTCTCAGCAATCGTCTGCTTTCCGTCAAGAAGCTCCTGTTCTTTGTCCTTTAACGTCTGTTCGCCGTCGAGAAGTTCCTGCTCTTTGTCCGCAATCGTCACTTTCGCGTCGGCAAGCTGCTGTGCACCGTCATCCAGCTCTGTTTTTGCGTCCGCTAATTTCTGCTCTGCATCAGCGACCTGCTGTTTTGCATCATCAATCTTTTCCTGTCCTTCGGTTTTGACTGCCGTATACCGCCGGTCGCACGCCGCATCCTCGAGCGCTTCAATCTTCGTCTGTACAGCCTTCACCGTCTCATCATACGCATCGCTGTAGCTCGCCTCTTCCTGTGCGCCGTCCGCCTGGACGTAAATCTCTGTATAGAGATCCGAGGTAAATGTCTCCGGAAGCAGCAGTGCAAAACTGTTGATGCTTCCGTTTCCAATCGAGCCCGTTCCGCGGTTCAGATCCATATAATAAGGGAGCGTCGCCGAACCAACAATCGTAAACGTATCCCCGGCCAGCGAATCTGAGAGCGGATCCTCCGTTCCGGAAGTGAACGTCACCTGATCCCCGATCTCACAACCGGAACTTTTCAGAAACTGCGTATCAACAAGAATTTCATCCTCTTTCTCCGGCATCCGTCCCTCAACCACGCGTGGCTCATTCACACCGTCCGTCAGCGCAATCAGCTTCACAACCTGCTCGCTCTCGCCGATGTCATGCAGCACTTCCACCGTTTTTCCGCCGTAGACCGCTTTCACGCCATCCGTCTTCGCGATATCCGCCAGATCATCGTCTGTCAGCCCCAGCGTTCCAAGGACTTTCAAATCCATATAATTTACTTCATCATAATACCGGTCCGCCGAAACCTTCATATCTCCTTCCGCCGACCGGATGCCCGAGAAAAACGCCGCGCCAAGAAGCACGATGAAAAAGACTGACAGAAACCGCCCCTTGTTCTTTGTGATTTCCCGGATAAAGTCTTTTCGAAATGCTCTCATCGTCCACCTACCATTCTATCTCTTCTACCGGTGTCGGGTTCTCATTTGTTTTCATGCCCGCCACTTTTCCGTTTCGGATTTTAATCACGCGGTCCGCCATCGGTGTCAGCGCCGAGTTGTGAGTGATGACAATGACCGTCATCCCCTTCTCCCGGCAGGTATCCTGCAACAGCTTTAAGATCGCTTTTCCCGTCACATAATCGAGCGCGCCGGTCGGCTCATCGCAGAGCAGCAGTTTCGGATTCTTCGCCAGCGCACGCGCAATCGCCACACGCTGCTGCTCTCCGCCCGAAAGCTGCGCCGGGAAGTTATTCATTCTCTCTTCCAGTCCAACCTCCGCAAGCACCTCCGACGCATCCAGCGGATGCTTACAAATCTGCATCGCCAGCTCCACATTCTCGAGCGCCGTCAGGTTCTGCATCAGATTATAAAACTGAAAAACAAATCCAATATCCTCCCGCCGGTACTGGATCAGCTTCTTGCCGCGGTACTTGCTGATTTCCGCGCCGTCCACCAGCACCTTTCCGGAAGTCGCCGTGTCCATGCCTCCTAAGATATTCAGAACGGTCGTCTTTCCCGCGCCGCTCGGGCCGACAACGATCACAAACTCACCTTTTTCCACATCAAAACTGATTCCATCCGCGGCCTTGATGGTGACTTCACCCATTTTGTATGTCTTGGTTACATCCTGAAGACTCACATATCCTGCCATGCTCTTGTGTTCCTCCTATGTAAAATTCAATATCCCTCATTTCTTTTATTGTACCAAGCCGTTGCCGCGGCGGCTAGTCCTAAGAAGGCGAATTTACTGTTTTTTTATAAATATTCCTGGGCAGACCGCATTCTCAGCTTTTGCATTTTTCCATACATTTGCAGAATAAAACAGCCGCTACCGTGCTTGCTGCCGTCGCTGCCAGTGCCGGTCCGACAATGGCCGTTGGATGCACGCTGCCATACTGGCTGCGGTATGCAATCACGTTGACCGGTATCAGCTGCAGGGAAGAAATATTTAAAATCAGAAAGGTGCACATTTCCCGGTTTGCAGTTCCTTTCGGAACAGCGGCCGGATTTTTGTTTTTCCGCCGTTCCTCTTCCAGCTCTTCGAACTGTTCCATGGCAAGAAGGCCCGGCGGCGTTGCCGCTGCGCCAAGACCGAATACATTACAGATCATATTTGTGGCAGCCGATTGGATGGCCGGGTGATCCGATGGTACCTTTGGAAACAAAAAGCGCATGACCAGTCCCATCTTTTTTACCAGGCTGTCGATCATTCCCGCTTTCCCTGCAATCTCCATCAGCCCGCTCCAAAGGCCCGTCACACCCAGAAGAGAAATTGCCAGCACAACTGCCTCTTTTGAAGCACGCAGCGCACCGTCTGTCACCTCCGGCAGCTTTCCGCAAAAAGCACCGTAGGCAATACCAAGAAGAAGCATACCGCTCCAGAGTCTGTTCATGGATTCACCTGCGTTCATCCGTTATCTTTATACGATATGCTTCTTTTCTGTTTTTCATGATATTTTGTTTCAACCCACAGATAAGACGCCGTTGTCACGCCAGCCAGCTTTGTGAACAGCTTTGCCACCGCGGTATCTGTTTTCTGTCACTTCTTTCTTTTGTTCTGTCGTTCACAGCCTCCTGCGCTTCTCTCCATTCCAAAATAAGTTTTGTTTTCCCATAAAATCAATTTTCTTTTTAAAAAATCGTATCACAGGAATCATTAAAAGTTTAATTTATGTTTTCATCTGATTTTTTGTCTAATTTTTATGCCTATTTCATATAGTTTTTCAAATAATAGTATAATAAACACAAATTTTAGCCGGAATCGGATCATTCTATTCCATACCAAAACAACAATCCGATGCCCAAAATACAAAAGCGCATCACTTGAAACGCTTGACTTCAGGAGGGAAAATATGAGTGCAAGATTAGTATTAACAGTAAAAGATTCCAATCGAATGGCAAAAGGTCTTTCCATGAGCATCATGGACAAAATGTTTCATCCACTCAAGTACAATAAAATGATGAATTCCAAAGCAAAAATAGGCATCTTTATTGATGACGAAAAAGAAGGAACTTTATATGAGGCATCTAAGACTCCATATGAAATCAGCTTAACTCCTGGCGTTCATCGTATTTCTATGATAGATCCGGCAAAAGACAGCAAAAAAGGGAATGTCAATCTGATGGGGTCCATCATTGGATTTTCTGCAGGCAGCGGCCTCGCAGAACAAATATCCGTCGGCGAAATAGGAAAATTCTTAGCCGGTGCCATGTTTAAAACTGGTGATGGTTACCTGGATCTGGATTTAAAAGACGGAGATATCTTAAAAGTTCAGTGTCAGGCCGGAATTGGCGGAAAAGTATCTATCAAAGTATTAAAATAAGAATTGCCAAAGCATATCATGCAAAGCAATCGGATGACAAGGGAGGCAAAATATTTTTTGCCTCCAACATCATTTTATCAGCAGACACCTGGAGGAAATAAAATATGGACTTTCCTGTTTCGATTCCATGGGAAACTCTTGATCCCGAAATATTACAAAAAGCGATAAATTCAGGTAGTAATTACAGAACCTATTGTGATGAAAAATCATGGGATATTTCTTTTGAAATAGAATTTCTGGAAAAAGAAGAAATCATCTTTCTTCTCCTGGTTGAGCACGGACGCCGCAAAGTCGGAGCTTCTGTGCAAAAGACAAATGAACGAACGGAAATTTCCAAATATACAAAAGAAGAACAGGCAAAAATGGTAAATGCTTTTAATCAAAAACTTGATACTTACGAAGCGTGGAACTCTCTGTTTGTCGGACCAACGACAAGTATGTTTGGAAATCATGTGTATGAATCCTATATGGACTATATGTATTCCTGGGATCACTTGGGCGACAGAATTTTTCTGTCCAATTATTATGAACGTCAATTATATTCTGTGCAATCCGATACCCATGTTACAGTAAAAAGCAATCAGGAAGGATATGATTCTATCTATGAGCTGGCGCAGGCAAAGGTAACAGACCATACCTTAGAAGGTATCTGCTGGAATTTTTTCCCGAAGCTCCTGTTTTCCAAGGGAGATCTCGCGGGTGCGCCGTACCATGATGTCTATCATCGTCTGGAAATTCTGACAGATACAGAATATCTGCTTGTTCCGGCGCTGCTTTCACTCAAAGAAAAATATGAAATTACAGCAGTCGCCGGAAATCTGGATTGCCCGCAGATGCATTCTCATGCAATGACACTGAAAGCAGCAGTACAACAAGCTATTTTTAAAAATATCTTTGGAAATCTCTTTCCGGAAAATGGATTTTTGCTACAGAAAGCCCCAAAGAAAATGCTGCTTTCTGCTCAAAAACAGGCAGAGGAATTTTCTGTTGCGTCTATGAATGCCCGAAAATATCCCGAGCTCCTGATGCAGGCAGCTGCAAAAGAAAATTTTCATTGTACAGCCTTTCAGATTCTGCAATTTTCCAACAATCCATATCTGTCGGCCTTTGATAAAACAGATCTTTTCAGAAGATGCATGGCCATCAGTAATCAATCAGAAGAACCGGGAATCTGGAAAGAAACCTATCAGAATCTGCTCCGGGTAATGATCTGCAAAATAACTTTGGAGGAATCTCAGTTCAGCGATCCGGAGAGCATCAAAGAATTACAGGATTTTACAGAACACCAGCAAGAAAAGCTGGAACAGGAAATGCAGTTAAAAATCCCAAAAGAAAAAACTGCTGAAATTTTATTGATGAATGAACTGAAATGTATGCTGGCATGCATTTCCGTCGTAACAGCAGAAAAAATACAGGGACACAAATGCACCGAATTAGCCGAGAAGAGCTGGCGTCTGGCAGAAAGTATCGAATATATATGGAATGCAGAAATTCTAAATCCACAAATCAGAGAAACTGTGTCCAAAGCATTCATCCGCATTTGTATCGGATGTGGATCTATGTATCTTCAGAATGTACAGGAAGAACATATAAATCCCGAGCAGATCCAGGAAGCAGCGGAAGAAATCTCATTACTTCTGTATCATTACAGCGATCTTTTGCTTCCGGAAGAAATGCCGGTCTATCAAATCCCTATCTATCAAACGCTCCAAATTGCAAATATGAGACTGGAGCGAAAGGAAAATGCATTGTACTATGCCCAAAAAGGAGTTGTATTGTGTGATCTGTTTTCTGCTGGTCAGAATGCGCAATTAAATGGTCTCATTCAGGATTCAAAAAACATGTTTCAGCAATATACCAATCAAAATGTACCTGCTGCATCCCGCCCGGCAAAAAAGAAGGGGCTTTTCTCCCGGCTCTTCCAGAGATAGCAGGAGAAAAGCTGTCCCGAAAGAATCCTTTATTTTCCTGGAAGCGCGGTTTATAAGATGCCTCCATATTCCACAATCATGTTTCGAATAATATCCAGCGTCTCCTTCTGTGACCATGCCATGTTTCCATTCTCCAGAAACTGGCAAAATTCATATAGTTTTTGTGAGAAGCCGGATTCTTTTAAAATATAATATTGCAATCCATGACTTGTATTGTTCCAAAATGCAATTCCATTATGAACATTAGAGCTACATACAATGGAGATGTGTTTCGGCAGCTGGACGAAATTTTCTTTTACACAAATGCAGGAATGAGGTGTGTGCAGCATATATTGATAATAACTTTTCAACAGCCACAGGCGCATCGCAGGATCAAGAGGCTTATAAAGCATATCCGGATAGCCTGCAATGCGTCCCTGCTCCATTAATTGTCGTAAGCCAGATATACAGAAAATATGTACCATACTTTCCGTTTCCATGTGCCGGATCCGCTGAAAGAGAGAAGATAAGAGCTGTTCTTTTTCCACTCCATCCAGGATGATCTGCTGTTTCAGTACATTTAACGGAATCAGATGCAGAAGACATGGTGAATATTCAATATAATAGTTATGTGTTACATAGCCTTCATTCATCATAACATTGACATCTTTTACATAAGCATTTAAATCAGAGCAAAACAACATTTCCTTTGCTATTTTTCTTTCCTGAATAAAGGAATTCTTCAGTAATTGTATTTGTTGCGCATCTCTGAGAATAATTCCTTTCGCCGTATGAAAATTGATTCCAATTGCAATATGGTCTGTGATCAGCCAGTTGGGAAGTAAGCCTGCTTTTTTCGCCTCGGACTCAGCAGAAGAAACGTAATAATAAAATGGTTTGTAGTTTTCATAGTTCATTGCCGGTTTCAGACTGCATATTTTCCGAAGGTTATCCAGTGTATTTTCCGTTGTCTGATTCTGCAGCAAAGGAAAAAGATGCTCTAATCTGCGATAGGGCACTTCATGAATAATCTGAACAAGATATCGTAAATGTTCCAGTGAAATTTCCGGAGTACATAAGCAAATCGTGGAATCGGAAGCATTTATCATTGCTTTTCGAATACACGCATAAATTGCAAAGATATTGTCCAGCGTCATATCCGTATCCGGAATTCCTGAAACACTTGGAGAAACAGAGACTTGAGGAAATTCAACCACATCCTGCTGGATAATACGGATCAGTTCTTCCATACATTGCCACTGGCTCTTTCCCATTTTTTCCTGGCGATAAAGGAACAGGAGATCTGCTCTTGTATTTCCGGTGCATTCCATCGCATCAAGAAGACAGGTCAGGCGCTCTTCTTCTTTTGGAATACGTTTTCCTTTACTCATTTTAGAAATGTAATCCAGCTGCATACCACTGGCCTCAGACAGATAATATAAAGTTTTTCCTGTATTTTTTATTTCCTTTTCAAGCCTTTGTGAAAAATCGCTCATGTAGTATCAAAGTTCCTTTCCGGACAACAGCAAATATCCGATGGCTTGGGCAGAATGCTGTTTTCCTGTCGACATTGATCTAAGTATACAGGAAAAAGCCAAAATATGCAAAATTTTTCGCACAAATTCATCTGCTTTTTCTGCAAAAAAGCTTTATATCATTTATAACATTACGAAGGAGAAAACTAATATGCTTTTCATCGCTATCCTAATCTTAATCTTTTTGATGTATCGATTTTTTACCTTTCGTGCCGAAATGGTTTTTACCATGTCCTTAATTGCCCCGATCATGATCGTAATCGGCGCCTGCTATTTACCTGGAAAATATCATGAAGCCGGAATTTTTCTTCTGGTTATCGGTGCATTTATGCTGGCCGTTGTTCTGCTTATCTGCCGCCTCACTGCACGGGGTGTTGAAAAAGGACTGCGGCTGGAGTATTACAAAAACCTGATTATTTATGGCGCCCTCAAATTTTTACAGAACCTTTCTAAAGCAACGATTGTTTTTAGCTTTCTGGCCGCTTCACTAGGCGCCTTCTCTATGGACTACAAAGAAAGACTGGATACCAAAGGAAGAAAAATTTATGTAGATGATAACCTGCGTGACCCGGAAGGCAACCAGTATGAAGAAGTAGAAAAGTAAAAAAAGCAGGCACGAATCACCTTTTTCGGGAATCGTGCCTGTTTTTTTTACGTATGCATCAATTTCAAAAATTCATTCTCCGGCATTTCAACACCAAGTAGTGTCTTCATCATCTGAAGAAATACATCATCGGTTTCTTTTTGAGCGTTCAGACAGACCATGATGACCAACAGTTTATCATCCTCTTTCCTCTTGCTGCATTACTTTTTATTTCCCCTTACGCTGTTTTTACTATAGCATATTTTTCTCCTGTTTGCACCTACCTACAGGACTGCTACTAGCTACTCTCTCAAGATGCAGCGTATCAAAAAGGGAGCTTCCGCTTCACAAATTTTTATTCGTTAAAAGTGTATCATTGTGAAACGCTCGTTGCGTCCGCCAGAGGAAGCCTGTGGATCTGCCCGGAAGAAGTCTCCTGTGACTATTTTGACTGGTGCGAGGGAAAACTTTCCGCGATCAACCAGTACCATGGCGAAGACATGGCGCAGTACAGCTGGGCTGAGTTTACCAACGGGGAGCTGAACCGGGGGAGAGGCCGATAAGAAATTCACACAAATCTGACTATTTATGATATACTGAATGAAATGCTCTTAGTTCTGAATTCTTTTATGCTCCGGCACAGATCTTTCGGGACGAAATTTTACTTTTCTATGCCGAAATCCACCGTTTTTTCGACATACGAAGAAAGGAACGTTATGAAAATTATTTTTATCCGCCACGGCGAACCAAATTATGAAATTGATTCTCTGACCGAAAAAGGCTGGCGCGAGGCCGAGCTGCTTTCGAAACGCACAGCGAAATGGAATGTCACCGATTTTTACTGTTCTCCGCTTGGCCGTGCAAAAGATACGGCTTCTTTTACGCTGAAAAATGCGGGCCGTGAAGCTGAAATTCTCCCATGGCTGCGGGAATTTGATGCACCCGTCCTGGACCCGGAGACTGGAAAACGCCGGATTCCGTGGGATTTTCTGCCGGATGTGCTCGATGCAAACCGGGATCTCTATGACCAGGATCTCTGGACGAAAAATCCGATCATGCAGACCGGAAACATGGACGAGAATTACCATTTCGTGACCGACGGACTCGATGCACTGCTTGCGCGCTACGGCTATGTACGCGACGGCTACCGCTATCACGCTTCGGATGAAACAAACCGCGAAGCCGTCATCGTCTGCTTCTGCCATCTCGGCGTCACCTGTGTGGCACTGTCGCATCTGCTGAATATGACGCCGGTACAGCTCTGGCAGGGCATGTTCCTGGCACCGACTTCCGTCACAATCGTCGGAAGCGAGGAACGCAAGCTGGGCGAAGTATACTTCCGCTGCCAGACCGTCGGCGATGTCCATCATCTGCTTTCCGCGGGCGAACCGGTTTCGTACTATGGAGCCTTTAATGATCCATTTCAGTTTTAAAAATCACAAAAAGGAGTCTTTTATCATGAATGAAGCAAAATTTCAGGCAAAATTAAGAGAATATGCAAAGCTGATCGTAAAAATCGGCGCAAATGTACAGAAAGGACAGCGTGTCCGCCTCCAGGCCGGCGTCGATCAGGTTCTGCTTACCCAGATGGTGACAGAGGAGTGCTATCAGGCGGGCGCAAGCTATGTGGAAGTGATCTGGGAATGCGGTGAGATCAACAAAATGCATTATCAGTATGCCACCGCAGAAACACTTGGCGCGGTTCCGCACTGGGAAGAAGAGCGTTTCAAACAGATGACGGTTGATCTGCCGGTTCGCATTTTCATCGACTCCTCCGATCCGGACGAGCTCGCTGGCATTCCTGCGGACCTGCTCTCCACCGTTCGTCAGATGCGTGGAAAGGTCATTAAAAAATACCGTGACCAACTTGATGGAAAGCATCAGTGGCTGATCGTTGCCGCCGCTTCTCCAAAATGGGCAGAAAAAGTATTCCCGGGCGAGCCGGAGGATATTGCTGTTGAAAAACTGTGGGATGCTATTTTCGACTGTGTTTACTTAAAAGACGGCGAAGATGCAGAAAAGATCTGGCAGGCACACTGCGACCTCATGACCCAGAAAGCCAGCTGGCTGAATGAGCAGGCATTCCACAAGCTGCATTACACCAGCAAAAACGGTACGGATTTCACCGTTGAGCTGATTCCGGGCGCAAAATGGAGCGGTGCCGGTGATATCAACCATACGAACAACACCTTCTATGTTCCAAACATGCCGACCGAAGAAGTCTTCACCAGCCCGATGAGAGGAAAATGTGAAGGCCGTCTCGTTTCCACAAAACCTTTAAGCTGGTCGGGACAGATCATCAACAACTTTACCGTCGATTTCAAGGATGGAAAAGTCGTTGACTGCCACGCAGAGCAGGGCGAAGAGGTTTTGAAAAAAATGTTCGCCATGGACGCCGGTGCTGCAATGCTCGGCGAGGTTGCACTCGTTCCGAAAGAATCTCCGATTAACCAGTCCGGGCTGATGTTCTTTAATACCCTTTTCGATGAAAACGCATGCTGTCACGTTGCAGCTGGCGCCGGTTTCCCTGAGGTGCTCGATGGATTTCTGGAGATGAGCAACGAGGAAATTCTGGAAAAAGGTGTGAATGATTCTCTGATCCACGTTGACTTTATGGTTGGATCGGATGACCTGCACATCGTAGGTATCCGCGAAGATGGAAGCGAAACCGATATTTTTGTAAATGGTACCTGGGCAGAGTAAATCTGCTTTTTTTCGCAATAGAAGCAGGGGACTTCCTTTATTTAGTCAAAAAAACAGACCCGGGGCAATCTACCGTTTTTTGTAGACTGCCCCGGGTTCTGTTTTTGAAAAAAATCAGTTTCCAGACTTCCCTTTTCTCATATAAGGATTTCGATACAGCGAAATCACAAGTTCTGCTGCCATGAAGCACCAGATGATCGGCTCGCACCAGATCACGGCACTGTAGTGGTAGCGCGGGATAAACACCATCGCAAAAATAATTTTTCCGAAAAGCTCAATAAAACTCGACAGCAGCGGAAGAATCTTTTCTCCGAGTGCCTGCAGTGCAAGGCGGCTGCAGTTGACGAGGCCGAGCGCAAAGAAGAACGGAATGGCTACACGGAGGTAGCGGGCTCCGTTTCCGAGGACAGTCGGGTCGGACGAGCCGGAGATCAGATGAACCATCGTCGGTGCAAGCGGCGTGACAAGGAGAATCAGGCATGCGGTCACGCTGAAGCAGAAAATATAAGCATAGCGAATGCCTTTCCGTACGCGCTCCCAGTTGTCCGCGCCGCGGTTCTGTGCCACATACGTGTTGACTGCCTGTGCCATCGAGGAAAGCGGCATCATCGAGAAGGAAAACAGCTTTCTCGCAGCCGTGTGTCCCGCAATTGTTTCATAGCCAAGGCTGTTGATGCCCGGCTGCAGGACAATCGAACCGACATAGATAATACTGCTCATAAATCCCATCGAAAATCCCTGTGCCAGAAGCTCCATGTACAGTCCGCGATCCGGTTCAAAATGACGTTTTTCCGGAAGCAGAATTTTTGCTTTGGTAACAATATAAATCAGGCAGAGCACGACGGAAATTCCCTGCGCAATCACGGTTGCAATTGCAGCACCGCGAACACCCATGCCGAAAGAACGGATAAACAGCAAATCCAGTACAATGTTTACCAACGATGAAATAATCAGGAAAACAAGCGGCATAAAGCTGTTTCCGATTGCTCCCAACAGACCGGAGCACAGGTTGTAGGCAAACATGACAAACAGAAAAACGGATAGAATTGAAATGTAGCTGTAGGATTCTTCGAGGATTTCTGCCGGTGTTTTCAGCAGCCGCAACAGCGGATGCATGAAAATCGTTGCAAGAACGGTGACCACCAGTGTAACGGTAATACCAATAACGATACAGGATGCAACGGATTTTTTCATCCGTTCCGTCTCCTGTCTTCCAAAGCATCGCGCCGTGACGATCGCGAGCCCGTTTCCGACGCCGAACGTAAATCCGGTCATCATTTCATAGATCGACGAGCAGGCACCCATAGCTGCAATCGACGAATCGCCGAGTGTATGGCCGACAATCAGTGTGTCCATCGTGTTGTAAATCTGCTGAAATACACGGGATGCCATGATCGGAAGTGCAAAAAGAAGCAGAGATTTCAGAATCGAGCCGTGAAGCAGATCAACCCGGGAACTCCGCTGGGTTTGTGACTGTGACATAAAAAATTTCCTCCCTCAAAAATACTTCATTATTCCTATTATAACAGACGGGAGTAACTACCGGGCAAGGAATATCTCCAAATCTGTAAAACAAATACAATAACACAAAATTTTTACAGATTTTCATACTTCTTCCTCTCTTTCCTTCTCTTAGAGCGTGTCGTTATTCTTTTCCCAGTAAATACTGATAAATATCTCTCTTCGTTACGCCACGGTCTTTTGCCACAAGCTTCATCGCCTCTTTCCGCGCAATCCCCTGGTCTTCATACCGTTTCATATGTTCCTCAATCGAAATTTCCTCAAACGCAGCCTTCGCCTCGTCCTCGATTTCTTTCTGGCTTCTGCCTTCGATCACAAGAACGCATTCGCCCTTCGGATCTTCCTGCTCGTAGCGGGTAATGGCATCTTCTATTGTGGTCTGCCATGCTGTCTCATGCTTTTTCGTCAGTTCCCGACACAGTGTCAGGCGGCGGTTGCCAAGGATTTCCAGCAGTTCCCGCAGCGTTTTCAGCAGATGATGCGGCGCCTCGTACACGATCATGGTTCGTGTCTCGTTTTTCAGCCGCTCCAGCGCCAGTTTATGTTCTTTTTTATCCGGCGGAAGAAATGCTTCAAACACAAATCTTCTCGTCGAAAGTCCCGACAGCGTCAGTGCCGTTACACACGCACACGCCCCCGGCAGACTCGTCACTTCGATTCCGGCTTCGTATGCCATTTTCACCAGCTCCTCCCCCGGGTCTGAGATTCCCGGTGTTCCGGCATCGGTGATAAGGGCAATGTTCGTTCCCGCCAGCAGCTTCTGCACCAGCTCGCGGCCCTTGTCGTATTTGTTGTATTCATGGTAACTCGTCATCGGCGTATGAATCTCAAAATGGTTCAGCAGCTTAATGCTGTTTCTCGTATCCTCCGCCGCGATCAGATCGACCTCCTGCAGAATGCGGATTGCACGGAAGGTCATGTCCTCCAGATTTCCAATTGGTGTTGCACACAAATATAATTTTCCTGCCATGTTCTTATCTCCCGTCTCCATATAATTCCCGGATGTCCTTTGTATACACGCCCGGCGTCTCATACACAATCAGCGGTTTCTCCACAGTAATTCTCGGATTCCCGCCTTTCATCGCCTCGATCAGCACCATGTTCGGCTCCTTGTCCACAAACGGATAAACGAGCTGCATCCTTTTTGGTTCCAGATGATATTTTTTCAGCGTCGAAAAAATCTCCGCCAGCCGGAACGGCCGGTGCACCAGATAGAACCGTCCTTTCGTCTTTAAAACCGCCGATGCCTCTTTCGCAATATCATCAAACGAGCACAGCACCTCATGCCGCGCAATCGTCTTCGCCTCAAGCGCATTCGTCAGCCCGTGCTGCCCCGTCATGTACGGCGGATTGCACGTTACCACATCAAACACTTCTTTTCCAAACTGCTGCGATGCCGTCTTCACATCTCCCTGGAAAATCTCAACATCATTTTCCAGATGATTGTACCGCACACTCCGCTGTGCCATCTCGGCACTGTACTCCTGAATTTCCAGCCCGGAAAAATGCTCTCCGTTTGTCTTCGCCTTCAAAAGAATCGGCACAATTCCCGATCCCGTGCAGAAATCCATCGCCCGCTCCCCGCGCTTCACCTTCGCGTAGGATGCCAGCAGCACCGCGTCAATGCCATAGCAGAAAAGGGATGGATTCTGTATCATCCAGTAACCGTTCTGCAGATCATCGAGCCGCTCACCCGGCTTCAAAAATTCTTCTTTTCTATCCAATGAAAATCCCTCCTCCTGCTGACTGCCCAGCGCCGCATCACACAAAAAGAAGCGTCAGTTTTACCCGGCGCTTACTTTTTCAAAATGCATTCCAAATCAATCTTATTCCGGCTGTTTTGCCTCTTCCGAAGAAGCCTGCTCCCCGGAGCTGTTTCTGTCTTTTTTCTTCTCTTTGCCTTTTTCCTTCTTATGCTTCGGCTTGAACTTGAGCTCTTCCACCGGGCACTCCCGCATTTCCTTCTCATCGTTCACATCCACCAGCACTTTTACGAGCTGACGAAGCACATTCACACCGGAAACCTCACCTTTCATGCCGTCCGGCAGCGTTACGATATCGCCGACACCCGGCAGCTTGCGGTTCAGGTATTCATAGGTTTCCTGCTCGTTTTTCAGGCAACACATCAGTCGTCCGCAGACACCCGAAATCTTCGTCGGGTTCAGGGACAGGTTCTGCTCTTTTGCCATCTTGATCGAAACCGGTGCAAACTCGGACAGATACGTATGGCAGCAAAGCGGTCTGCCGCAGATGCCGATTCCGCCGAGGATCTTTGTCTCATCGCGGACACCGATCTGGCGAAGCTCGATTCTCGTCTTAAAGACAGCCGCCAGATCCTTTACCAGCTCACGGAAATCAATTCTTCCGTCGGCGGTAAAGTAAAACAGCATCTTGTTATTGTCAAACGTATACTCTGCATCGATCAGCTTCATCTCCAGGTTGTGCGCCCGGATCTTCTTCTGGCAGATTTCAAACGCTTCTTTTTCTTTCTTGCGGTTGCTCTCCTCCCGCGCATCATCCTTCGGCGTTGCAATGCGGATGACTTCTTTCAACGGCTGGATCACCTTGGAATCGTCAACTTCTTTTGGCCCCAGCACAACGAAACCATACTCTACGCCGCGCGCCGTCTCAACGATAACGTGGTCGCCCACGCAGATGTCCAGCTCTCTCGGCGAGAAATAATATACTTTTCCTACGTTTCGAAAACGTACTCCTATAATTGTTATCATGCTATCAGTTTTCCTTCATTGTCAGGAACATAAGCTCCATGGTTAAATCAAAATTAACATTCGCGTTCAGGCGGGCTCTCGCCTTCTGAATCGCCTCTATAATCTTCTCCAGGCCTTCGTATGAGCTCTTATTTGCTCTCTCACGGATTCCATTCAGCTCCTGCTTGAACACAAGGGAATCGACCTCTTTTGTCGCCTTAAAGAGCAGAACATCGCGGAACCATAAAGAAAAGATATCGAAATAATCATCAATATTGTCTTTTTCGGCCGTCAGTTTTTTGATCGTCTCCACGATTTCATACAGCGGCATACTGTCGGCGTACTTTGCCATGCGGAGTGCACTTTCCAGCGTCTCCTCGTATTCCGGAGAACGGGCAATCCGCTCTGCTTTTCCGATATTTCCCTGCGCCAGGGACGCATCAACCTCTGCCTGGTAATCCGGCACATGCATTTCGTTCATCAGATAATCTTTCACAAGCTGGTCTCCCACTGGTTTTAAATTTAACTGCACGCAGCGTGACGAAATCGTCGGAAGCAGCGCATCCGGGTTGTCTGCCAGAAGCATGACAACTGCGTAGGCCGGCGGCTCCTCGATCGTCTTCAGCAGCGCGTTCTGCGCCTGAAGTGTCAGCTTCTGCGCCTCGTCGATGATATAAATCTTGTACGGACTGCTGTACGGCTTGATCATCACATCGTTAATGAGCTGCTCGCGGATTTCATCGATGCTGATGGTGTTCGGCTTTTCATGCTTCACATAAATGATATCCGGATGATTCTGGCTCTGTGCCTTTTTACAGGACGGGCATTCCATACAGGGCTCGACCCCGTGCTTCTCGCACTGAAGCGTCATCGCAAACAGTGAAGCCATCATTTTCTTTCCCGATCCACTCTCTCCGCCAAAAAGATAAGCATGAGATACTTTATTCATCGAAATGGCATTCTGTAAATGCGTTATGATTTCCTGATGTCCTACAACCTTCTGAAAACCCTGCATAAAATCACCCCCTGGAGTTCTTTTGTATTTCTTACTAATACTGCATTAAGTATATCACAACTTTTTCTGTTGTTCCACAAAATTCTGAATTTCGGAAAAACAGTCTTCTGGCGTAGAATTATTGGAAAATCTGCGGACAATTCCAGCTTCCGCAATTTTCTCCTCCGTAAAATCCTCACAGTCCGCCAGGAATCTCCGGCACATCTCCGCGTATTTCGGCTCTGTCTGTTTTCTTTCCCGTTCCAGTGCCCGCGAAAGCCGCAGCCCGTCGTCCACCTCGACATACAGCGGAACCATCGCCTGCTCCCCGAAGTATGCCTTTAATTTCAGATACGATTCCAGTGTCCCGATTCCGAGATAATCATGCTTCGCAAGATCAATCTGCCCGTCATCCGCCGTAAAATAATACCACGGCCCCTGCACCGTCGAATACATGCGCTCCTCGATAATCTTTCCGGCCTCCCGCAGTTCCGAAAGCCGTTTTTCATCCACAAAGAAATACTCTCTTCCGTCCTGCTCCCCGCTCCGGATCGGCCGTGTTGTATACAGGACAAACGGTTTTAAATCCAGCGCCGTCTCCTGGATCAGATTCTCATAAATATGATCTTTCCCTGACGCACTTTTTCCCATCAGATAGTAAATTTTTCCCATTTTATCTCTCCCCGAAACACAGATTCTTTATGCCTTAAACCGATATCCAACGCCCCAGATCGTCTCGATATACTGCGGCTTTGCCGTATTAAACTCTATTTTTTCACGGATCTTCTTGATATGCACCGTAACCGTCGCAATATCTCCGATGGACTCCATATCCCAGATCTCACGGAACAGCTCTTCTTTCGTGAAAACGCGGTTCGGATTCTCCGCAAGGAAGGTCAGCAGATCGAACTCTTTCGTTGTAAACTGCTTCTCCTCTCCGTTCACCCACACGCGGCGTGCCGTCTTGTCAATCTTGATGCCGCGGATCTCCACAACATCATTCTCTTTCTTGCCGTTTCCGACCAGACGGTCGTACCGTGCCAGATGCGCTTTCACGCGTGCAACCAGCTCACTCGGAGAAAATGGCTTCGTCATATAATCATCCGCACCAAGGCCGAGTCCGCGGATTTTGTCGATATCATCCTTCTTTGCCGAAACCATGATAATCGGAATATCTTTCTTCTCACGCACCTCACGGCAGATCTCAAAGCCATCCACCTCCGGCAGCATCAGATCCAGAATCAACAGATCAAAATCCTCTTTGACCGCCCGCACAAGACCGGTGTCTCCCTGGTTTTCAATCTCTACCTCAAAGCCCGAAAGTTCTAAATAATCCTTCTCCAGATCCGCAATGGATTCCTCATCCTCAACAATCAGTATCTTACTCATGAAACAGGTACCTCCTGATATTTTCTTAATACAAAGTACATCGTGGTGCCCACGCCTTCTTTGCTGGTGGCCCACACTTTTCCGCCGTGGTCTTCGAGAATCTTCTTCACGATGGAAAGACCGATGCCGCTGCCGCCCCTCGTGCTGTTGCGGGACGTGTCGGTGCGGTAGAAACGGTCGAAAATCTTCGTCAGATCCTTCGTCGCAATTCCCTTTCCGTTGTCCTCAATCTCCACCTGCACAAAATCTCCGACATCACGCAGACGGATGTTGATGACCTTATGGCTCTTGTCCATATATTTGATGGAATTGCTTACAATGTTATTGATGACACGCTTGATCTGCTCCGCATCCGCGATGACGATCGGGTCGTCCTCGAGATAATTAAAGTATGTCAGATCCACATGCTGCGCGTCAAGCTCCAGATTCAGTTCCTCCACGCAGTCATCAAAATAATCCGCAATGTGAATCTTGGAAAACGTATACGGAATGCGGTTCGTGTCAATCTTGGAATAAAACGTCAGCTCATTGATCAGACGGTCCATCTCATTCGCTTTGTTGTAAATGGTGCGGATGTAGCGGTCCATCTTCTCCGGCGTATTTGCCACACCGTCCATGATTCCCTCGACATAACCCTTGACCGCGGTAATCGGTGTTTTCAGATCATGCGAAATGTTACTGATCAGCTCTTTATTCTCTTTGTCAAACTCGACTTTTTCCTCCGCCGTCTCTTTCAGCCGGATACGCATCTCCTCAAAGTCCTCGCAGAGGTCATTAATCTCCGCCACGCCGCACGGTTCAACAGTGAAATCCAGATTTCCGTCTTTGATATTCTGTGTCGCCTTTTTCAGCTGCTCGAGCGGTCCGATCACACCGCGGTAAATCCAGAAGCTCAGGCCCAGACTGGTGAGCACCAGAATCAGCACAATCACGATGCCTAGCTCTTTTACCATGCCCGTAATCTGCGGCGCAATCTGGTCTGTCTTGGTGACGATAAACGCACTGCATTCTTTTCCGTCCGAGTTCTCATAGTCCACCTGTTTGACCATCCACTGTTTTTCATTGCGGAAATAAACGCCGCCCTTCAAATTGGCCCCCGGGTCACCGTATTTCGGCAGCTCATTTTCCAGCTCCTCCGACGACAGCTCCTCCGAGCCATTGTAAATGATAACACCATCCTCGCGCACCGCGATAAACGACTGTTTTTTCTGCAGTCTTGCATTCAGAACAGAGAGATAATTCGTTTCTTCCAACTTTGCCGTATCCGATTTCGCGGTATCCTCTACTTCGTCGTACTCTTCTGATGTCATCGCATTCAGCAGCAGGGTGTTGTTCGAAATCGTCCGGTATGTTGCGTTCGCAAGACCGTATTTTTCACCGATAATCTTTGCTTTATACCCTACAAAAAAGTAAAACGTCAAGGCACACATCACGATCGGAACCAGTATGATGATGAAAAAAGAAATGATTACTCTCGTCCTTAATTTCATGCTTTTCTTCTTTTTTTCCATATAAGATCCACCTGTTTTCCAACACATATTTCGTACTTTTGCGCACAAAAAATCCCCAGTACGCAGTCTAAATTTATTATAGCACAACGCCTGAGGATTTTTCATTAACTTAGATGAATCTTTCTAAACTTTCTATAAACAGAAAAGCCTGAAATTAGAGGTATTTCTTCAGGTCTTCTACTTTATCCAGTTTCTCCCACGGCAGATCCAGATCGTTTCTTCCGAAGTGGCCGTAAGCGGAAGTCTGTTTGTAGATCGGACGGCGCAGATCCAGCATTTTGATGATTCCAGCCGGACGAAGGTCGAAGTTCTCACGAACGATGTCGGTCAGTTTGTTGTCGGAGAGTTTTCCTGTGCCGTAGCTGTCGATCATGATGGAAGTCGGATGAGCAACACCGATTGCGTAGGAAAGCTGGACCTCGCATTTGTCGGCAAGACCTGCTGCTACGATATTCTTTGCTACGTAACGTGCTGCATAAGCTGCAGAACGGTCTACTTTTGTGCAGTCTTTTCCAGAGAAAGCTCCGCCGCCATGACGAGCGTATCCGCCGTAGGTGTCTACGATGATCTTACGTCCGGTGAGGCCGGAATCTCCATGAGGTCCGCCGATTACAAAACGGCCGGTCGGGTTGATGAAGAACTTGGTGTGCTCATCTACCATGTCTGCCGGAATGATTTCGTCGAATACGTATTTTTTGATATCCTCATGAATCTGCTCCTGGGATACTTCCGGATCATGCTGAGTGGAAAGAACAACCGCATCAAGACGGAACGGTTTGCCGTTCTCATCGTACTCTACGGTTACCTGTGTTTTTCCGTCCGGACGCAGGTAACTTAAAGTACCGTCTTTGCGGACTTTGGTCAGCTGGCGAGCCAGTTTGTGTGCCATGTAGATCGGGTATGGCATGTACTCTTCGGTCTCGTTGGTTGCGAATCCGAACATCATTCCCTGATCTCCTGCTCCAATGGCATCGATCTCCTCATCGCTCATATTGTTCTCTTTTGCTTCGAGCGCTTTGTCTACACCCATAGCGATATCGGTGGACTGTTTGTCAATTGCAGTTACAACAGCGCAGGTATCTGCGTCAAATCCGTATTTTGCACGGTCGTAGCCGATTTCGCGAACGGTATCACGTACAACCTGCTGGAAATCAATGTGTGCGTTGGATGTAATCTCACCCATTACCATAACGTATCCTGTTGTAGTACAGGTTTCGCAAGCTACACGGCTCATCGGATCCTGCTCAAGCAGCGCATCCAGAATCGCGTCAGAAATGGCATCACAGATTTTGTCCGGATGTCCTTCGGTTACAGACTCAGAAGTAAACAGTCTTTTTTCCATTCTTTTTCTCCTTTTTTTTCTTCTCTTCTCTTTTGCTTTTCGTTCGTGGGCTTTGGCTTTCCCTGAACATTTTTTCGTAAAAAAAGATCCGCAATTTTTAGCGGACCTGAATAGTAATGTTCAAATCCCCTTATTGTTCGAAAATTTCGCTCAGGCTGGCACCTTCCCGTACAGACTATTCTGTCTGGGGGTTGCCGTGGTTTCACAGATCCTATGTATCTCCACCACTCTGAATAAGAGAAAAGCAACTGAATTTTTGATTTTGTTTTTTGTTACTCTGATACACTATCGCAAAATACGCCATTCGTCAAGAGGAAATAAAAGGATTTGAGACATTTTCTTACTGTTGTCCCAAACATCCTTTCTTTTTTTCTGATTTTTCGGCTGTATCTTCTGTTATTTGTGAACAGATAAGAAAACTCTCCAAAACAGAGAGTTTTCTTATCTGCTGTATCTTTTCTTCTACTCTTCTGCTTTCATCTCGCGGACAATCTTCCGCAGCTTCAGAATCATGGACGGAGCAACAGAAAGCTCATCCACTCCCATTCGTACAAACTGCTCCGTCAATGTCAGATCTGCACCGAGCTCCCCGCAGATTCCTGCCCATTTTCCGCATTTGTGTGCATTTTCCACCACCATGCGAATCATCCGAAGAACGGCTTCATGGTGTGGATTGTAGAAATCATCCAGCTGCTCATTCTGACGATCAATCGCCAGGGTATACTGCGTCAGGTCATTCGTTCCGATGCTGAAGAAATCCACCATTTCCGCCAGACGGTCGCTGATCATCACGGCTGCCGGTGTCTCGATCATAATGCCCTGCTCCGGAATTTTATACTGCACTTCCTGTTTTTTCAGCTCTTCCTCTACCTCTGCAACAATTGCGTAGATTTTTTCTACCTCTTCTGTTGATGTGATCATCGGATACATGACAGAAAGGTTTCCGTAAACGGCTGCGCGGAACAATGCGCGAAGCTGCGCTTTAAAAATTTCCGGCTGTTTCAGACAAATCCGGATTGCACGGTACCCAAGCGCCGGATTTTCTTCTTTTCCAAGATTAAAGTATTCTACCTGCTTATCTGCCCCGATATCCAGCGTACGGATAATCACTTTTTTGCCTGCCATGGTCTGCACGGCCTGTTTATATGCCTGAAACTGTTCTTCCTCCGTTGGGAAATCATTTCTTCCAAGATAGAGGAATTCGCTTCGGAAAAGTCCAATTCCACCGGCATCATTTTCCATCACATAGCCAAGGTCACCAACACTGCCGATATTTGCATAGATGTTGATCTTACGGCCATCCGGCGTAATATTTTCTTTTCCTTTCAACTCCTCAAGAAGCTTCTGTTTTTCTGCTTCTTCCTGCATTCTTTTTTCGGTTTCCTTCCGTACATCCTCCTCCGGCTCAAAGATAACCTGACCTGAAAAACCGTCTACAACGGCCGTCATGCCTGTTTTCAGACCGTTTAAATCCATCGGGACGCCGATTAATGCCGGAATATTCATCATTCGCGCAAGAATCGCAGTATGAGAATTGGTAGATCCATGCACAGTCACAAACGCAAGTATTTTTTCTTTGTCCATCTGTACAGTTTCACTCGGACTTAAATCGTCTGCCACTATAACAGATGGTTCCATAGAACTCAGGTCGTTATCTCCCTCGCCGCTTAAATTGCGGACCAGACGTTCGGAAATATCTTTTACATCTGCGGAACGAGCCTTCATATATTCATCATCCATAGCTGCAAACATCTCTGCAAAATTATCGCCGGTTGCTGCCGCTGCATATTCTGCATTTACCAGTTCTGTCCGGATCATGTTCTCCATTGATTCCAGATAGTCCTCATCCTCCAGCATCATCTGATGGACTTCAAAGATCGCCGCACTTGCCTCTCCAACTTCCCGGACTGCCTTGTCATACAGTCTGCCAAGCTGTTTTTTCGAAACCTCCACGGCTTCTTTCACACGTTTTACTTCTGCTTCCGGATCTTCAATCCGGGCTCTTTTAACCTGGTAATCATTTTTCTTCAGAACCGCAACCGGTCCCATAACAATTCCTTTATATACGGATTTCCCCTGAAAATACTGCATTTTTTATCCTCCGAGCGTACTTTTTACAGATTTGCTTCGAAAAACGCTTTCAGCGTCTCAATCGCTGCATCTTCGTCCTCTCCGTTTGCTGCAACGGTTACGGTATCTCCCTGCTTTACACCAAGTGACATCAGCATCATCAGCTGAGTCAGTTTTTTCGTTTTTCCATCTTTTGTGATGGTGCATTCCGATGCAAAATTTTTTGCCTCCTTTACCAGCATTCCTGCCGGTCTTGCGTGGATTCCCAGTTCATCTTTAATGGTATATTCAAATGATTTCATGCTTTTATTCTCCTTCTTCTCTGTCCATAATCCGTTCTATGTGCATAGCGAGATATCCAATTTCGATCTCCTCCATCGGAAGTTTCAGCCTCTTTTCCATCTCCTCACAGATTCGTTTCGCCGCCTGAAAGGCTTTCGGAAACTTTACGGACATGTAGTCATTCATATTTACTTTCAGTTTTTCCCCACTGACCGCTCTTGCAACCATATAGCGGATATGGTTCATCATACGGTTATACGACAACGACATCACATCAATGGTATGCCCGGTGATATGCTCCACCAAAGAAATGCTCTCCCGGACTGCTCTTGCCACTTCCATGGCCTGTGAAACATTTTCCTCCACAATTGCCGAATGAACATGAAGTGCAAGATAGCCGATTTCATGTTCATCAATTTCGATCTGAAGCCGTTCTTTTAAAAGTTCCCTGATACAGGAAGCAACTTTATACTCTTTGTAAAACATCACACGGATATCGTCGGTGAGCGGATTGCTGATCTGCTCACCGTTCTGAATCCGCCGGACAGCAAAATCCAGGTGATCTGCCATTGGAAAGACGATGGAACGGTCAATTTTTCCAAATTCCTTTTCTGCCTCGTCAAGCACGGCACTCGCCAGTTCCAGGCTGAGCGGAGAAACGCCCTGTACAATGGTTCTGGCATTTCCTCTCTCCGTCATCTCCGTCAGGGAATAAATGCGGGCATCGTCTCCCGGCTGCACACGCTGTCCCGTTTTTTTCCCAAACGCAATTCCTTTCCCCATGACCAGATATTCCCGGTTATTTTCTTCTTCCACTCCAATAAATGAATTGTGGTTCAGTGTTTTTGCTATCCTGTACATTCTTCTCACCCGTTTTTAAGGCACAGCTTACGCGAGAATCTCAATCGCAAATAAAGGATCTCCTGCTTTTACCGGTCCGTCTGTCAAAAGACGGATTCTCTGGTTCTCCTCCAGCTCTGTGCAAAGAACCGGTGACGTAACCGACGGCGCATGTGTTTTCAGATATTCCAGATCCAGCTTCAGCATCGGATCACCCTTTTTCACGGTCTGACCGCTTTCTACCAGTGCCTCAAATCCCTCTCCGTTCAGTTTTACTGTATCAATTCCGACATGAATCAGAAGGCTGACCCCGGAATCGGTTACAAATCCAATCGCATGTTTTGTGTCAAAAACAAACGCGACCTCCCCGTCCTCCGGAGCACGCACATAAGGATCTTCCGGTGTTACAACAGCGCCGTCTCCCATCATCTTTTCCGCAAATGCTTCGTCCGGCGCAGTAGAAAGATCGGCAGCCAGTCCGCTCATCGGACTGCAGACAGTAATCGTATCCACAACCTTCTGTTCTTGTGTTTCCTGCGCTGGCTCCGCCTCTTTTTGGGCTGGTGCATTTTCTGCTTCTGCATTTTCTGCTTCCGCATACGTATTCGGAGCTTTTTCCAGATAATCCTCTAAATTTGATTTTATCACAGTTACATTGGGTCCGTAAATAACCTGTACACCATTTCCTTTATGCACAACGCCAGATGCCCCTGTCGCCTTTAAAATACCATCGCTGACTCTCGCTGCATCATGAACCGTACAGCGCAGTCTTGTCGCACAGCAGTCCACATCCGAAATATTTTTCTTTCCGCCAAGACCTTTTGTGATCGCTTCACTCATGGCATCCTCCGATGCCGCCCCATCGTTCTGTGCCTCTTTTCTTGCATTTACATCTGCTTTCGTATAAAGCTTGGTTTCCACATCATCATCCTCACGGCCCGGTGTCTTAAAATCAAACTTTTTAATCATGAATTTGAAGATAAAATAATACAGGAAGAAATAAAGAATGCCGACCGGAATCACCCTCATCCAGCTTGTCTTTTCATTTCCCTGCAGAATACCGAACAGGAAGAAGTCCAGAAGTCCGCCGGAAAAGGTAAGACCTACTGCGATATTCAGGATGTGTGCGATCATATAAGCTGTTCCCGCAAGAATAACCTGCACGACAAACAACGCCGGTGCAACAAACAGGAACGAGAATTCCAGCGGTTCTGTGATACCGGTTGCCATACACGCAAGTGCTGCGGAAAGAAGCAGACCGCCTGCTGCTTTTTTCTTCTCCGGTTTCGCACAATGGTACATGGCAAGTGCCGCTCCCGGAAGTCCGAAAATCATAAAAATAAATTCTCCGGAGAAATATCTCGTTGCATCTGCACTGAAATGTGCGATATTCGCAGAATCCGCAAGCTGTGCGAAGAAAATATTCTGTCCGCCCTGCACCATCTGTCCTGCCACTTCCATGGTACCTCCGACTGCTGTCTGCCAGAACGGCATATAAAATACGTGATGCAGACCAAATGGAATCAGTGCCCGTTTAATCAGACCGAAAATCAGCGTTCCGACATAACCGGAGCCGGTTACCAGGCTACCCAGCGCATAAATGCCGTTCTGTACAACCGGCCATACAAAATACATTAAAATTCCCACAAACATATAGACGATCGTAGAAATAATTGGTACAAAACGAGTACCTCCAAAGAAAGAAAGTGCGTTCGGAAGCTGGATCCGGTAAAATCGATTATGAAGTGCTGCGACTCCAAGACCGACAATAATACCGCCAAACACACCCATCTGCAGCGACTGAATACCGCAGACAGAAGTGATGGTTCCTTCCAGAACGGATTCTGCAATTTCTCCGTTTTCCAGAATCTGACCCGTAATAGTCAGCATTGCGTTAATCGCTGTATTCATAACGAAATATGCAATAACGGCTGACAGGGCAGAAACCTCTTTTTCCTTCTTTGCCATACCAATTGCAACACCTACCGCAAAAATCAGAGGCAGGTTATCAAACACTGCACTTCCTACTTTGTTCATGATCACCAGCAGTGCATGAAGAATTGTGCCGTTGCCGAGCAAGCTTGTCAGCCCGTACGTTTCAATCGTGGTTGCATTGGTAAATGAGCTTCCGATTCCCAGTAAAAGTCCGGCTACCGGAAGAATTGCGATCGGGAGCATAAAGCTTCTTCCCACTCGCTGCAGAACACTAAAAATTTTGTCCTTCATTTTTTTACTCCTTGTGTAGTTTATACTTTTTACAAGAAAAGTTTCTGCGGTTTTGCATCTTTTTAGCCGGTCTGTACTCTTTTTCTGAAACAGAGTACAAAAAAGAGACACTAACCCACATAAACAATTCCTGTTATGTATAGTTAATGCCTCCAAAAATCGAGTTACACACTACAACTGTAGTTGAATATAGCACAGATAAATCTCTTTTGTCAATGCCTTTTTTTACGCTCTTAACCGGAATTTCTGGATATCCTTTGCATTATTCACGCGCTCAATTTCAGCGCCGAGTCCACGGAGCTTTCCGTCGAAGTCCTCGTATCCGCGCAGAATGTATACAATATCATCCACCACGGTAACACCCTCTGCTGCAAGACCTGCAATAACAAGTGCTGCTCCGGCGCGAAGATCCGGTGCGGAAACCTCTGCTCCGGTAAATTTCTCTACGCCGTCGATGATCGCCGTGTTGCCTTCTACTTTAATACAGGCGCCCATACGTGCCAGCTCATCCGCATATTTAAAACGATTTTCAAAAATACTCTCTGTTACAATACTCGTACCGTTTGCCAGTGCCAGTGTAACCGCAATCTGCGGCTGCATATCGGTCGGGTAACCCGGATACGGCTGTGTCTTTACGTGTGTTCTGCCCAGACGTTTGCTTGCGCTCACACGGATGGAATCGTCAAACTCTTCTACGTCGCAGCCAATCTCCTCGAGCTTTGCGGTTGTTGCTTCCAGATGCTTTGGAATCACGTTTTTAATCAGCACATCGCCCTTTGTAGCTGCTGCTGCAAACATATACGTACCTGCCTCGATCATATCCGGTACGACCGCATAGCTGGTTCCGTGCAGGGTATCGACACCCTTGATCCGGATCACATCGGTTCCTGCTCCTTTGATGTTTGCTCCCATGCTGTTCAGGAAGTTCGCCACATCGACAACGTGCGGCTCTTTCGCTGCATTCTCAATCGTTGTATTTCCTCTTGCCATCGAAGCTGCCATCATGATGTTGATGGTGGCTCCAACGGAAACCATATCCAGGAAAATGTGGCTTCCATGCAGATCTGCCGCACTTGCCACGATTGCGCCATGACGGATGCTTACCTCAGCACCGAGTGCGCGGAATCCCTTTAAATGCTGGTCGATCGGACGGCTTCCAATGTTACATCCGCCCGGAAGCGGAACTTCCGCTCTTTTGTATTTTCCAAGCAGCGCGCCTAAAAGATAATAAGACGCACGGATTTTTTTGATATATTCATAATCAACGCTCAGATCTCCGATGGTTGCTGCATTGATCCGCACGGTATGGCGGTCGATGCGGTCCACGGTGGCTCCGATCTCTGCGATTGCTTCCAGAAGTACATTAATATCACTGACATCCGGCAGGTTTTCGATCAGGACCGTCTCATCGGTCATCGTTGCTGCCGTAAGAATTGCAAGCGCCGCGTTTTTTGCTCCCCCGATTTCCACTTCGCCCACAAGAGGATTTCCACCTCTGATGACATACTGTTCCATATATTCACCTCAAATTTTCTTTCTCATACTTAACGAGTGTGTTTTATCCAATATCTAACGAATCAAAGTCTTTTTCCTGTTTTTTTACACACTCCAGATACGCTGAAACGCACTGCTCCCCGCAGTTATTTTTCAGTCTCCCCTTATCTTAACTCAAATCTAATACTTTGTAAATCAATTTTAATACATTCTGTGCTATTTCCGTCTTTTTCCATCGTTTCCGGTCAGGAATATTCAGAGAAACATTATATGTAATTTCTAACTATCAGAACATTTCCCTTATTATGATATAATCGTATGTTTTCAAAATTTCCCTGAATATTCCACCAATTCTGTTTTACATGCCGATCTGCTCGCGGAGCGCCAGGATCGTGCCCTGGATATCCCTTCCGCTCTCGTCAACCGTAATTTCGGCATACTGCTCATATAATTTACTTCTCTCATCGTAGAGATCCTTCAGCGTCTGGCCCTCTTTCAGCACGACGCCGCGTCCCTTCAGGTTTCCGAGACGTTTCGCCAGATCCTCATACGACAGCTTCAGGTAAACGATGGTTCCAATTTCTTTAAAATGCTCCATCGCCTCTTTTCCGTAAATGGCACTGCCGCCCGGCGCGATGACGCTTTTGTTGGCTTCCAGTGTCGCATTGACTTCATTCTCAATCGCAAGAAAGCCTTCATTTCCTTCATCCGCAATGATCTCGCGCAGAAGACGTTTCTCCCGATGCTGGATCACAAGATCCGTATCAATAAACTCATATCCCAACACCTTTGCAAGAATAACACCAACGCTGCTTTTGCCGGCTCCCGGCATTCCTATTAAGATAATATTCCGTTTATTCAAGATTTATTCCTCCTGCTGTCTCGTAAATTTTTCTCTATCCTATCTCTGCAGATTCGTTCCGCCCTGCTTCATGATCTGCTCGATCTCTGTTTCGCTCGCCACATTGGCATCGTGCTGGATCATCAGCTTTAAGACACTTGCGGAAATCGCAAAGTCGATGGCTTTCTGCGGCTCAAAATCATGAAGCATCGCATGGATCAGTCCCGCGCCAAATGCATCACCGGCTCCGACTGCCTCAAAGCTGTGTACTTTATGAACCGGGCTCTCGTAGAATTTTCCGTCTTTCAGGTAAATTCCCATCCAGTCGCCGTCCTCCACGGTGTAGAGATTGCGCAGCACACTCGCAACCGCTTTGCAGTTCGGGAACTGCTTCTGGATTTCCAGCATGCCCTCTTTGTAAGACTCGATCTGCTCAATGCCGCGCGACATATCTCCGTCGTACGCCGGAATGCCAAGTGATGATTCAAAATCCTCATCGTTTGCAATGCAGACATCCACATACGCCATCAGACGGCGCATAACGCGCTGTGCGTCCTTCGTGGACCACATTTTTCCGCGGTAGTTCAGATCACATACCACCTGGATTTTTTTCTCTCTGCAGAGCGCCAGAGCGTTCTCCAGCGCTTTTTCAATCTCTGTGCTGATGGCAGGCGTGATACCGGAAAAATAAAAGAAATCTACGCCATCAAGCAGTTTTTCCCAGTCAAATTCCTCTGCCTTTGCCATTGCAATTGCGCTGTAAGCGCGGTCATAAACCACGCTCGTCGGGCGGATATTCGTTCCCTTTTCAAAATAGTAAATACCGACGCGTCCGCCGCCCCGCAGCACACGGGATGTATCGACGCCGAACCGGCGGATCTCATTGACAGCTGCCTGTCCCACCTGGTGCTCCGGCACTTTTGTCACGTACGAAACATCGTCCCCGAGTGTCGCCAGGGAAACCGCAACATTCGCCTCCGCGCCGCCGTAATTGGCTTCAAATGTATCTGCCTGTAAAATTTTCAGATGCTCCGGTGTTTTCAGACGCAGCATCACTTCTCCAAAAGTAAGTACCTTCATACTAAAATCCCCTCCAAAAGCAATTTGCTCTTTTGTCTCAATACCTCTTTATCTTACGCTGTTTTCTCCACGGACGCAAGAAAAACCTGCGGACACCACCCCCGTTTTCCATCGCAGAAAAGCACAAAAAAAGAGGCTTTCTGTTTCGCTTCAGAAAGCCTCTTTTCGTGTATTTCATTATTCTTTTACTGCTCCCAGTGTAATACCGGTTACAAAGTATTTCTGCAGGAACGGATATACAATCAGCATAGGAACAAGGGCGATGAATACCTTTGCTGCCTCCAGAGATTTGTTGGAGTTCTGTGCTAACTGCTGATACTGCTCTGCGGTCAGGGTTACGCCTACCGGGATCTGAACGGAGATCTGACGGATGTAGGTCTGTAACGGATAGTTCGTCTCCTTGTTCATTAATACCAGGCCCTGGAAATACTCGTTCCAGTAACCAACGGATGTGAAAAGAACGATGGTTGCGATAACCGGTTTGGAACACGGAACTACGATCTGCCACAGGATACGCCATGGGCCGGCGCCGTCTACACGGGCTGCCTCCTCGAGGTCTCCCGGGATACCGCGGAAGAAGTTCATCATAAGGAGTACGTTGAATACCGGAACAGAACCAGCCAGAACCAGCGCTGCCATCGTATCGATCATGCCATAGTTTTTAACGGTGATGAACCACGGAATAGTACCACCATTGAACAGCATACAGAATACCAGGATCCACATCAGGACGTTTCTCGGTTTGTACTCTGTTTTGCTCTTTGCCAGCGGATAGGACATCATGATCAGGACAACCATGGTCCATACGGTTCCGATGACAACTCGTTTGATGGAAATCCAGAAGGAATTCCAGAATGCGGAATCACCCATGATCAGACTGTAGGATTTTACGTTCGGTCCGATCGGGTAAACAGTTACAAGACCGCCCTCAGCGGCTGCCTTCGAAGAAATAGATACGCAGAACGTATACCATAACGGATAAAAGCAGCTGAATGCCAGGAAAATCAGGATGATGGCATTTATGACTTTAAACGCTTTGCTGCCAAAACTCTTGCTTTCTATCATAATTTCTGCCCTCCTTAGAAAATCTTGTAATCAGCAAACTTGTAAGCACAAACATAAGAAGTAACAACCAGCACGAAGCTGACAACAGATTTGAAGAGACCTGCTGCAGTAGCCAGCGAGAACTGCATGTTTGTAATACCAACACGGTATACATATGTATCAATGATATCACCAGTTTCAATAACCAGCTGGTTGTACATGTTGAATACCTGGTCGAAACCAGCATTCAGAACGTTGCCCATTGCCAGTGTGGTCAGAAGGACGATGGTCGGAACCAGACCCGGGATGGTGATGTGCCATACTCGTTTCCAGCGGCTTGCACCGTCGATAGCAGCTGCCTCATAAAGACTCGGGCTGATGCCGGTCAGGGCTGCCAGATAAATAACTGCGTTGTAACCGAACTCTTTCCATACATCGGTTCCGATCAGTAACTGACGGAAGATGCCAGGAATCGTCATTGGAAGAACCGTATCCGTTGCACCGAATGCACTGCGGACGGTATTGAAAATTCCGTTTGCACCAAGGATATTGGTAATGATGTTTGCCAGGATAACCCAGGATACGAAGTGCGGCAGATATACGATCGTCTGAACCGTCTTTTTGAACTTCATATTCTTTACCTCATTCAGCAGCAGTGCGAACACCAGCGGAATGATGATATTCAGGATAACCTTTGCAATTGCAATGATCAGTGTGTTGACAAGTGCCCGTTTTGCATCCGGGATAACCGTCAGGTATTTAAACCATTTCATGCCTACCCACGGAGAGCCGAACCATCCTTTACTCGGATTGTAATCCTGGAATGCCATTACAATACCGACCATCGGGACGATGGAAAACATGAACAGCCAGATATAACCCGGCAGAACCATTAACGTATAGTGAAAGGAATTTGACAGCCCAAGATGGCCTTTTTTCTTCTTCACGGCAAGATCCTCCTTTGATGTCATTTTTTTAAAGTGATGGGGTACAGGTTTTCCTGTACCCCACCCTCCACATCATATATTTACATAAGTTACTCAGCCAGGTAATCTTTTACCAGTTCAAGGATCTGATCACCGCCCTGTACATGCCAGTCAGTGCAGAACTGATCCCACTCGTCAAGGCTCTTAGCACCTGTGATGAACTGAAGGACGCTCTTGTCTTCCAGGTCAGAAATCTGGGTCCAGTAGGTATCCATTCCATCGATGGTGTAGTACAGCTCAGAGTAGATCTTGTGATCCGGCTCAAGTGTTGCATATGGACGGTCACCGATCAGCAGTGCATAGAATCTGTTGAACTGTCCGTTGTTGGTATTAACATCCATATCGGTTACAGCCAGGTCTCTGGATCCATCATAATCAGAAGAAATAACTTCGCTTAAGGTTGCAGCATCGTTTGCAAGGTTCTTGTACAGACCGTTGAATTTGCTTCCGCCCTGCTGATAATCATCTGCAGACGATTCGCCTTTGAGGATGCCCATCAGTGCATCATACTCATACTCGCACTCGTCGGTAGCTGCCATGGTGTTACGCAGCGGATACCAGCCGATTGCTACAGAAGTATCGAAGGTAGACTCATCACGAACGAGTACGTTGTTCATGATAACAATGGCTTTCTTCACATCATCAGATGCGTTTTTGTTTACCATTGTGTAAGTGGTTCCAACGTCTTTCATATGGACATTCCACTCACCATCGTTGGTGTACAGCGGATATGCCTGCCAGTTTGCGTTGTTGTCGTTACGGAAGGAATCCGGGTTGCCGTATCCAAGGCTCCACCATGGTCCCATGAAGATACCGCAGGTTCCGTTCTTAACGTTGTTTGCATTGTCACCGTTGGTTGTGGTACCAACCTCCGGGTTGATGAGGCCTTTTTCATACCAGTCATGCAGAGTGGTAAGGGCTTCTTTCATCTCATCTGTTGTAGTTCCCCAATACAGCTCGCCGGAATCGTCTTTCAGGAAGTATCCCGGTGTTGCGTTGAATGCCTGATATACAGCATCGAAACCGTATCCATTGTTGGAGGAGTTCAGGAAGTTGGAGTAGGTTCTTCCGCCGTTGTCGATACCTGCAATAGAGTAATCCGGGCTGAGACCTGCATCTTTAAATTTCTGAGCTACTTCGCCAAGTTCGTCAACTGTCTTCGGAACTTCCAGTCCTAACTTGTCCAGCCAGTCCTGACGGATGAAATACAGGTAAACACCGTCGGTATCTACGGATACGTTCGGCAGTGCACAGAAGGTTCCATCAACCGTTGCGTTGTTGATTGCACGTCCTTCGGTGGTCTCGATGATCTCTTTTACCTGTTTGGATGCGTACTGGTTGAACTCCGGCCAGAGGTCTGCAAGAAGATCTGCTCTTGCGGCCTGTACCAGGTAGTTACGGGTCGGTGCGATGACTGCATCCGGAAGGGAAGCAGATGCGATTGCCAGAGAGACTTTCTGCTGGAAGTCTGCAGTATTACCTGCTGTCCAGTCGCAGACAACTTTGATGTTGTAGTTGTCCAGAAGGTATCTGGTGTACTGGTTGTTATCTACGGAGTCGCCGTCCGGAAGTGTGGTATCCTTCGGGTCGATCTGATATCCATAATGTACTTCTACGACATGATCAAATTTCTCGAATGCTCTGTCGTCATTTTCTCCAGGTACAGCGTCATCTTCCAGTGTAGAAGATTCGATCCAGTCAGCGGAAGCTGCGGAATCTCCGGAGCCGCTGCCTGATTCAGCAGTTGCTGCATCGTCGCCGCCTGCGGTGCTTGTTGCTGTTGTGCCGCTTCCTTTGCTGCTTGCGTCAGAACTGTCGCCGCCTGTGCTGCCGCATGCAACCAGGCTTACGATCATGGTGCTTGCCAATAATGCAGAAATTACTTTCTTTTTCATTTGGTGTCCTCCTTGTGTTTTACGTTCTTTTTGGTGTGTTCCGTTGTTGTTTTTGTCCAGGCTGACGAATCATCTCTCTTTTCCAATCATACGTTTTGCCTAAAACTTTCACATTTTCGTCACACTTTTTATGCAACGATTATACCTCTCTTCCACACGTTTTTGCAAGCACTTTTTATATATTTTTCACAATTTATTTCATTTTTTTACTTCATATTGTCGATTTTATACACTATTTTTAAATTTATAGTCAATCTTGACTTTTTTGATATCGGTATTTCTTTTAATCTCAACTAATTTTTCATTCGTTTTTCCGTCATTTTGTATATTTTACACTTGTTCGAACGTTTTGTACAGAAAAAGAACCTCTTAATTTTTCTCCAGAAGGCTCCTTCCAGGAAAACTAAGAGGTTCTTTTTTAATTATCTCTTCTTTATTCTGCTTTTTTCTTCTCTTTTGGAATAATAATATTCAGCACAATCGCTGCAACCGCTGCCGGAACGATACCGGAACCGCCGAAGATCAGCTGGATATAATAAGGAAGCTCGGAAGTTGCTCCTGCTGTGGAACCAAGGCCGTAGCCAAGACCCAGTGCAACAGAAACGATCGTGATCTCACGGCTCGTAATCGGCTCTTTTGTGATGAGCTGGATACCGGAAACCAGAATTGACGCAAACATCATAACGGCTGCACCGCCGAGTACGGACTGCGGCATAATGGATACAAATGCTGCAATCTTCGGGCAGAGTCCGCAGAGGATCAGGAAAATGGCTCCGCAGGAAAGTGCCATACGGTTTACGATTTTTGTCATCGAAATAATGCCGACGTTCTGTGCAAAAGAAGTATTCGGGAGAACGCCGAGTGCTGCTGCAAAGCTGGATCCGAGACCGTCGCAGATGATACCGCCGGAAAGCTCGGAATCGGTTGCCTCGCGATCCATACCGCTCTCTACGCAGGCGCAGATATCGCCGACCGTCTCAACGGTTGTTACGATGAACATGATCGCTACCGGGAGAATTGCCTCCACACGGAAGACTGGTTTTACCTCAGCCAGTTTTCCAAAGCCTGCAATACCAGGGAGTGCGAACCAGGACGCATCTTTTACCTGCTGGAAATTGACAACCCAGGAATATGTATAGGAAACAGTGCTTCCATCCTCAAGAACTGCCGTTCCGGTATGCGGCAGAACCATGGTCATAATAATAGCTACCGCGTAGCCGACTAAAATACCGATCAGAATTGAAGCCGTGCTTAAGATTCCCTTCGGATTTGTAAAGTGCTTCAGTGCCAGCGTTACAATCAGAACGACCATGCCAAGGAACAGGTTCTGTATGGAACCGTAATCGTTCGTTCCGGAACCGCCGCAGAGATAATTGATTCCAACCGGAATCAGCGAAAGACCGATCGCCATAACGACGCAGCCGGTAACAACCGACGGGAAAAATTTACGAAGCGGCTTTAAACAGACGCCAAGCACGCCCTCAAACAGACCGCCGACAATTGTCGCACCAAGGATAGCGCCGTACGTCAGCGCGCCCTGTCCCAGCACGGCTGTCACGCTCTTGAATACGCCGAGGAATCCAGAAGATGTACCCATAACAATCGGCACTTTACCGCCGATCGGTCCAATCGAAAACATCTGTACCAGTGTTACAATACCGGCTACTGTCATTGCATTCTGCAAAAGAGCCGTACGAAGTGCACCGTAGCCCGCATCCGCCGTCAGACCGCACGCTCCCATGATGATCAGAAGCGGGGTGAGGTTTCCTACGAACATCGCCATTACGTGCTGCAATCCAAGCGGAATCGCCTGCTTCAGCGGAATCCGTCCTTCAAAGGTGTACGGGGTTCCCATAGCTGAACTTTTTTCTTTTTTCATTGCTTTTCTCCTGCTTTTGTAGATTTGGGCTGCCTTGCCTTTCGGTATGGAATATGCCCTGCACAGCCGGAATTTTTCCGGCAAAGCGTCCTTGTTTTTTCTTATAGATACTCATAAGTTTTTCTTTTTAAACAAGCCTTCTTCATAAGCTGTGCTTTTATGTAAAAAGATTATCATGTTTCTTTTTTCCCGTCAACCCGCATCTTGTACAGAATTCCATAAAAAAGGAGACACCGGTCTGTGTTCCTCATCTCATAGATCAATGTCTCCTTGTTTTCTTCCTTCAATTTAAGCATTCTGGAAATCCTCAATCGCTTTTACGGTGCGGTTATATTCTTCCGTCACCTTCTGCATCAGATCATCCGTCTCGGTCTCCTGCAGCGGTCTTAACCGCTCGGTCAGCTCGGCGCTTGGCTCGTACAGATTTTTAAAACCAAGATTCTGGCACACGCCTTTTAATGTATGAGCTGCACGGAATGCAACCTCAATATTTCCGTCCGCCAGTGCCTGGCAAAGCTCCTGATAGCTCGGATCCTGCGGAAATTTTAAAATGATCCGCTGAATCAGAGATTCACTGCGAAGCCGCTGAACGGTTTCCTCGTAATCTGCTCCCATCTGCATGTAGCAATCTTTTAATGTCATCTTCTCTTCCTCTTCCATGTATGCAAATTCATTACATATTAATGCATACAAGTTCTTTATCAATACATAAATAATTATATTTCTCATGCAAGCTCTTGTCAACTTCTGCTTTTCATTATTTTTGCATTATTTTTGTTTACTATGCGCTCTATTTCTGAACATAAAATATCTTTTTTCTTACGTTTTTATCTTACCTGTATATTGCATTTATGCATAATAATACAACTTACTCGCATATTCTGTCATTTTATTCACACGGTACCGCGTGAAAGTCTATTTCTTCTGTCTAGTCTCGTTGCAAAATGTAATGTTTTTTGTACCCTGTAATTTTCGTTATTTTTCTGTGTTTCTTCTATCTTTTATGCAAAAAGGGACCCCCGGTCTTAATCGGAGATCCCTTTGGATTTCTCAAAATCAGATTAGCAGATTCCCTGAGCCATCATAGCGTCAGCTACTTTCTCAAAGCCTGCGATGTTAGCGCCCATAACATAGTCGCCCTCATGGCCGTAACGTTTTGCAGCATCAACCATGTTGTGTGTGATGTTGATCATGATGCTCTTCAGTTTTGCATCAACTTCTTCGAAGGTCCAGGACAGACGCTCGGAGTTCTGGGACATCTCGAGTGCGGATGTTGCAACACCACCTGCGTTTGCAGCTTTTCCAGGTGCGAAGATTACGCCGTGCTCCTGCAGATATTTGGTTGCTTCCAGAGTAGTAGGCATGTTAGCGCCCTCGCATACTGCAGTGCATCCGTTCTCAACAAGTGCTTTTGCATCCTCAAGCAGCAGCTCGTTCTGAGTTGCGCAAGGAAGAGCAAGGTCTGCTTTTACAACCCATACGCCGCGTCCTTCGTGGTACTCGGAGTTTGGACGATATTTCTTGTACTCGGTCAGACGGGCACGGTTTACTTCTTTGATCTCTTTTAATGCAGCTACATCGATTCCGTCTGGATCGTAAACCCATCCGTTGGAGTCAGAGCAGGTGAGAACTTTCACACCAAGCTGAGTAGCTTTCTCGATTGCATAGATTGCAACGTTTCCGGAACCGGATACACAAGCGGTCTTGCCTGCGATGTCGATGCCGTTCAGTTTCAGCAGCTCCTGGGTCAGGTACAGCAGTCCGTATCCGGTAGCCTCTGTTCTTGCTAAAGATCCGCCGTAGCTTAAACCTTTACCAGTCAGAACGCCTTCGTATACGCCGCGGATTCTCTTGTACTGTCCGAACATGAAGCCGATCTCTCTTGCGCCTGTTCCAATGTCACCAGCCGGTACGTCGGTGTCTGCGCCGATATATTTGCAAAGCTCTGTCATAAAGCTCTGGCAGAATGCCATGATCTCTCTGTCAGATTTTCCTTTCGGATCGAAGTCAGAACCACCTTTACCTCCGCCGATCGGAAGGCTGGTCAGTGAGTTTTTGAATACCTGCTCGAATCCCAGGAATTTGATAATACCAATATTTACAGAAGGATGCAGACGGATTCCTCCTTTGTAAGGTCCGATTGCACTGTTAAACTGTACACGATATCCGGTGTTTACATGAGCCTGTCCTTTATCGTCTACCCACGGCACACGGAATTTGATCTGACGCTCTGGCTCTACCATTCTCTCCAGAAGAGCGACTTTTCTGTATTTTTCCTCGTTTGCTTCAATAACAGGGCGAAGAGATTCCAGAACCTCTTTGACTGCCTGATGGAATTCCGGCTCAGCTGGGTTTTTTGCAACTACGGACTCAATAACCTCATCTACGTATGACATGTTAGTTTCCTCCTTGAAATTTCTCCCTTAATGTAGTGCAGAAAGATTTCTTTAAAAGATCCATCTGCGGTTCTCATCAGCCTTAAAGCGTGGAGAAAATCATTTCCGCACTCTCTCGCGTCTCCGGTGGATTCTCCCGTCCTCCGGATTACTTAATTTTATAAGGTCAACGATTGGTTGATATTATAGCATAAAATATCCGGTTTTTGCAATATTTCACGCAAAAAATTCCTAATAAATCATGATTTTGTAGCGTTTTCTAATATTTACCCAGTATTTTTGTCGATTTTGTATATTTTTACCGAAAGTACTATAAAATTTCGCGTGCTGATTCTTTAGAAAATAAAGATTAGCGGCGGTTTTTTGTTTTTATATTAGATGTTTTCGATTTTTTCTTCACGCTCCAGCCAAAGGTTCCCTGCTTTTTCCCGATTCCAAAGTACTCTCCGTGGGAATACACAATCGGTTTCGCGCGGTTCAGATCGAAGCGGCCGCGCTCATCCATGTATGCCTCATCCGCATGGACAGCCACAACTTTTGCAAGAAACATGTGATGCGAGCCCAGTTCGAGCACCTGCTCCACTTTACACTCGATATTAACCGGCGACTCCCCGATCATCGGTGCGGAAATCTCCTCCGCCTCGACTTTCGTCAGCTTCATCTCTTTGAACTTATCCACATCTCTTCCCGAGCGCACGCCGCAGTAGTCGGTCGCATAGCAGAGGTCCTCCGTCGTCAGGTTGATGACGAACGCACCGCTCTCTTTGATCATCTGATAGCTGTAGCGTTCCGGCCGCACCGAGATCGATACCATCGGAGGATTCGTACACACCGTGCCGGCCCAGGCAACGGTGATGATGTTGTCCTCCCCGTTCTTTCCGCGCACCGACACCATGACCGCCGGCAGCGGATACAGCATATTTCCCGCTTTCCATGTCTGTTTTCCCATTCTTATTTCTTTCCTTTCCTCTTTTTCACCCTTTTATGACCGAAAAAAGCGTGCCCCGGATCTGTTTTCAGGCCCGGAACCACGCTTTTTTATTTTTTCTGTTTTTACTGATTCTGCAGCGCCATCATAAATGCCGGAATCAGCTGTTTCTTTCTCGACACAACACCCTTCAGCTCGCAGCTGACCTCGTTGACCGGAAGATCTTCAAAAGCTTTTTCGATGACTTCCTTTGCCCCGCTTCCATAATACAGAAGCTCTGTAGATTCTTCTATAATATTGGTCAGCATAAAGAATACCATCTCGATGCCGTGTTTTCCGCACTCGCTTTCCATCTGCGGCAGAAGCTGTTCCTTGATGGATTCCAGCTCGCCCGCATCGAGGGATGTAATCTGGCCGACACCAAACGTAACATCGCCCATGATGAATTTTTTGAAATCCTGGTAGAAAATCTCCTCCGGAGATTTATCCTTCAGATTGCTTCCTGCGCGGAACATTTCGGATGCAAACTCCGGAATGCTGATTTCGGCAATACCCGCCAGAGCCTCTGCTGCCGCTTTATCAAGCATCGTGCAAGTCGGCGAACGGAACATCAGCGTATCCGAAATAATTGCTGCGCAAAGCAAGCCGGCAATATTCGGTGCAATGTCAAGTCCTTTTTCCTGATAAATCTGATACATAATCGTTCCCGTACAGCCGACCGGCTCATTGCGGAACATAACCGGCGCCATCGTCTCCAGCGATCCAAGACGGTGATGGTCTATAATTTCCAGTATTTCTGCCTCTTTTACATTGTCGACAGCCTGAGACTCCTCGTTGTGATCAACAAGAATCAGTTTCTTTCCGGCGTTTCCAATCAGATTCCGTCGGGAAATCGTTCCCACATATTTTCCTTTCTTATTCAGAATCGGGAAATCACGGTGCCGCTGGTTTTTCATCACCTCTTTGATATCATCCAGGAAATCCTCTGTGGAAAATGTAATTAAATTGCTTCTTCGCATCAAATACTTGACCGGGATACTCTGGTTGATCAGACGTGCAATCGTATACGTATCATGTGGACTGCTGATAATAACACAGCACTTTTCCTCTGCAAATTTCTGAATTGTTTTGGTAACCTTTGCACCAAGTCCGACAATAATACAGCTGGCATCCATCTCGATTGCACAGAGCTGATCCTCTGCACGGTTTCCAAGAATAACAAGGTCATTCTTATCAATATAGTTTTCCATCGTGTCCGGATGGAACGCTCCGACAACAACCTTTCCCTCGATAAAATACCCATGTTCATTTCCGACAATAACCGAACCATCCAACGTATCCGCGATACTGCGGTATTGCGTCCTTGCCAGTGACATGACATGGCTGTCATAAGAATCCATATAGGATTCCGCGATATCACTGACCGTGATCACGCCCTGCAGATCATTGTCCGGCGAAGTAATTGGCAATGTGACTACATTGTTGTTTTTCATCATGGAATACGCTTTTTTCACGGAAATCGTACCCGGCACGCTCGGCACCTCGTGAATTTCAATTTCCTTCACCTGCGTTCCCGCATTCGGCAGGTAGCCCGGCGCACGCACCCCAAAGCGTTTCAGCACATACTCGGTCTCCTCGTTGATCTGACCGGCACGGCGTGCCACGTAGGTTTTTGTTTTATCTGTCTTGTTCTTGATATCCGCATAGGCAATCGCCGAACAGATCGAATCCGTATCTGGATTTTTATGTCCAATTACATAAACTCTTGAATTTGATTTCATAATAGTACTCCTCCCTTCTGTATGTTTGTGGTATACAGTAAGTTCGTCCCGGTAGTTTTACTTCTTTTTTTGTAACGACTACAGTTACTGCTCACTTCGTGACCAGTAACCGCCGCCCTGCACATGCAAATTCGCTCCGCGAAGTTCCGGGCGGCCACCTGAATCACTTTCTCCTGCAGCCGCGCAGCAAGTGCGCGTCTCAGTAATTTTGGTAACGACTACACACATATTACCATCCTTTTTTCATCTGGTCAAAGAAAATCTTTTATGTTAAGATAAACGCAGATAGAAAAACGTGCAAAATTGAACCCGATTTTTTCATAAATCCACAATTTTCCTCTCGTTTTCCTGTTATTCTTACGAAAAAGGGGTGTTTCATTATGTCAGAAGAAAAATTAACCATGGATGACTTCTCCGCAGAGCTGGAAGCTTCCTTCAAAAAAATTGAGGAAGGCGACATGCTCACCGGAACCGTCATCTCCGTAGATGAAAAAGAGGTGATTCTCGATCTGAAATACTACGCAGAGGGCGTCATCCGCGCCGAGGACTTCAGCAACGAGCCTGGCTTCTCCTTAAAAGATGCTGTTCAGGTCGGTGACGAAATCACCGCAACCGTGATCCGCAAAGACGACGGCTACGGCAACATTCTTCTCTCCCGCGCAGAGGCAAACGATATCCTCGCATGGGAAAAACTCGCACAGTACAAAGAAGAGAAAACCGTACTGGATGTAAAAGTCAAAGGAATCGTAAACGCTGGTGTTATCGCTTACGTCGAAGGAATCCGCGGCTTCATCCCGGCTTCCAAACTCTCCCTGAACTACGTGGAAGATCTGAATGAATACTTAAACAAAGACATTCAGGTACAGGTTTTTGACCTCGACAAAGAAAAAGACCGCCTGATCCTCTCCGCCCGCGAAATTCTCCGCGAGAAAGCAGACGAAGAGCGCAAAGAGAAAATCTCCAACGTAGAAGTCGGCCTCGTCACCGAAGGAACCGTTGAGAGCCTGCAGCCATACGGCGCCTTCATCAGCCTCGGAAACGGCCTCTCCGGCCTCGTCCACATCTCCCAGATCTGCGCCAAACGAATCAAACATCCATCCGCAGTCCTGGCAGTCGGCGATAAAGTCAAAGTAAAAGTCATCGCCATCAAAGACGGCAAACTCAGTCTTTCCATGAAAGCCCTCGACGATGTCGCAGCCGAAGAAATTCAGGAGGAAACAATCGAACTTCCAAAGACGGAAGAAGTAACGACGACATTGGGATCGCTGTTTAAAAATATTAAACTGAACTAAAGTGACTGTTCCCGTTGTTATAACAGCATTTTCCAGGGGTTTTGCAGCATCACAGATTTTACCCCCATGACACGTAAACATAAAGCAGCGGCTGTACCGGATTTTTCTTTCCCGGTACAGCCGCCACTGTTATTTTATACCGGCATCGCCGCCACAAAATAGTACATCACAATAAAATGGCAGAAGCTTCCACCCATCACAAACAGATGGAAAATTTCATGTGTTCCGAACTTTTTATGTTTTGCATTAAACACCGGCATTTTTAAGGAGTAAATCACCCCGCCGACTGTATAAATAATTCCGCCGGCCAGCAGCCATCCAAACGCCGGCCGCGAGAGGGCCAGAAACAGCGGATGAAACGCCAGAACGCACAGCCAGCCCATTGCGATATACAGCACCGAAGAAAACCACTTCGGACAGTTGATCCAGAATGCCTTGACGAGAATCCCGCCAATCGCTGCCGCCCACACCAGTGCACAGAGTGCAATTCCCGTCCGTCCATGCAGTGCAATCAGGCAGATCGGTGTGTAGCTTCCCGCAATCAGCACTGAAATCATCATATGATCAAACTTTTTCAGTCGACGGTTCACCTTCCCGTTTACATCAAACGTGTGATACACGGTGCTCGCCAGATACAGCAAAATCATACTCAGCATAAACACTGTCATTGCGACCACATGCAGATGATCCGGCTCCCGCGCCGCCTTCAAAAGCAATGGCAGCGTTCCCACCACCGCCAGGATCAGCGCAATCCCATGTGTAATCGCACTGCCAGGATCCTTGATTCCATTTTTTCTGATATACTTCATTCTACTCACTCCTTTCCTGTCAGAAACGCTGTGTATTTCAATTACTACTTCATGTAGTTTTTATTACTACTTATCATTGTTTCTTTTATTATAGCAGGATAAAATTATTTTTCAAGTCAAAATATCTATTTTCTTTTGAAAATGTTCGACCTGCTTTGACACAAAAAAACAGACTGCTCGCTTACGCATACCGTTGTGCCTGTTTGAGCCGTCTGTTTTTGTATTTTTATTGCTTCTTCGCTTGAATCAGCTTCCATTTTTCTACCCGCGAAAGCTGCTTAATTTCCCATTCTCTCCGCATAGCCTCCTGTTTTGTTAAAAAGGTTTCAAAATACACCAGTTTTACCGGTTTGCGGCTCTTTGTATATTTCGCTCCTTTTCCAGCATTGTGTGCCTTTACTCTGCGTTCCAAATTATTGGTCCAGCCTGTATAAAAAGATCCATCGCTGCATTCCAGAATATATGTAAAATTCCCCTGTTCCATTTCAAATTCCGTTCCTTCTGTTCATCTGTATTCTATGTAACTTTAACACTCGGTTCTTTTAGGCGCAATCAAAAAAATAAGAAAGAGTCCTGCTTCGCAGGAAAATTCAACGAAGTTTCCTGTAAGCAAAAAACCGTCCGGATTTCTCCGAACGGTTTTCTCATTTTTATTTTTACTGCATTGCCAGCTCATCTACAGCCAGTTTCAGCGCACCCATGATACCCTGATTGTCGTTCAGGCTTGGAAGTACAATGTAGCTGTCGAGATCCTCAAGTTCTTTTGTTACAAGATATCCGTTCAGCTGTTTCTTTACTTCTTCTCTTACGAGCGGCATCATATGCTCCTGATGCATAACGCCTCCGCCCAAAACGATTCTCTGCGGGGAGAGCAGCATGATGCAGTCTACAAGTGCCTGTCCGATATAGTAAGCCTCAAGCTCCCATACCTCTTTTTTGTCTGCCAGCTCAATACCTTTTTTGCCCCAGCGTGCTTCAATGGCAGGACCTGCAGCAAGGCCTTCCAGGCAGTTGCTGTGATACGGGCATTTTCCGCCGCAAGTATCTTTCGGATGTCTGGTCAGCAGAACGTGTCCGCCTTCCGGATGAAGCATGCCGTGCAACAGCTTGCCATTGGAAATAATTCCCATTCCAACGCCCGTTCCGATGGTGATGTAAATGCTGTTGTCCAGACCTTTTGTGATTCCCCAGGTAGCCTCACCCAGTGCAGAACCGTTTACATCGGTATCAAATCCAACCGGGATGTCCAGTGCATCTGCGAAAGCGCCTACGATGTTGTAGTTCTTCCATGCTAATTTGGGAGTTGTGGTAATGTAACCATATGTTTCGGATTTTCTGTTCAGGTCGATCGGTCCAAAGCAACCGATTCCCAGTGCCTGAATGTCCTTCTCTTTGAAATACTCAATCATTTTCGGAACGGTAATTTCCGGTGTCTCGGTCGGGATAGAAATTCTCTCATAAATTTCTCCATTTGCGTTTCCAATTGCGCAGACCATCTTTGTTCCGCCTGCTTCTAATGCTCCAAGTCTCATTGTGTTTTTCTCCTCTCTTATGCTTCTGGATTTGAGCAGATTACAGAAAGTTTTCCTTCAAATCTGCATCCATTAAAATTAGCCGGTATAATAAAGTGAGTACCTTTCTTAACCGGAATACCGTTTACAGTACCCTCTCCGGCGATTACACTTACATTAGTATAATATTTTTTCGCATCCAAGGTGAATACACCGTCGATGTCGTATTTATCTACAGAGTAGAACTTGCATGTTACAAAATGGGTATGTACCGCGCCCGGGATTTCCTCTGTAAAGGTATCGATATCTGCCGTTTTAAACGGAGCCTCGATAACATCGATACTCTGCTCTACATGAAGTTGTCTCGGTTTGCCGTTCTGCAGTCTGTCATAATCGTATACACGATAGGTGATATCGCTGCTCTGCTGTGTCTCCAGAATCAGTGTGCCGCCTTTGATGGCATGTACGCATCCCGGATTGATCTGGAAGAAATCTCCCTTATGTACCGGCACTTTGCGGATGAAATCGCTCCACTCATGATTGCGGATCATTTTCTCCACTTCTGCCTTGTCTTTTGCATTGTGTCCGATAACAATTTCTGTACCCGGTTCGCAGTCCAGCACGTACCAGCACTCGGTCTTTCCAAGAGATCCATTCTCATGCTCTCCTGCATAAGCATCATCTGGATGAACCTGGATGCTCAGATCATTTTTTGCATCAATGATCTTGATCAGCAGCGGAACCTGGCTTCCCGGGTAATTTCCGAAAATTTCCGACTCCTCGTTCCAGAGCTCACCTAATGTTTTTCCATCAAATCTTCCGCCTGCCACACGGCTCATTCCGTTGGCATGTCCGCTGATCGCCCAGCACTCGCCGGTTGTATCGCTCGGAATTTCGTAATCAAATACGTCTCTTAACTTTGTTCCACCCCAGATTGCTTCTTTGAACACCGGGTCCATAAATAAAAGCTCCATATTTTTCTAATCCTCCTTGTTTTCAGGATCTGTCCACTACGTCTATTTTAACCGATAACAGCCAAAAACGAAACCCCTAAAATGACAAACTTTCACATTTTCTGTAACCGGTTACTTTCCTTTTATTCCGCCTTTTTTCTATATCAAAACAATCCTGTTTGTTATATGTAAAGCTGACTGTTTTCAGCCAGCCTTTTTTATAAAAAGCAATCGAAAAACGGTATTTTACCATCCGCGGTCTGCGCCGCCTTTTTGTATTCAAAACCTGTAAAAAAGATTCGATTGCGAATCCTACACTTTATAATACTTTCCCGCATCCCATTTCGTGCAGGTCCTCTTTTTTATTCCGAAATTGCCGGGAGATATACCATAGGATCAATGGCTTTTCCATCTTTTTTCATCTCAAAGAAAAGATTGCTTCCCTCTTTTACATAATATTTCGTCGGTGCTGCAACTGCTCCGATCCGTGCTGCTTTCTGAACTTTCTGGCCTGCCTCGAGGGAAACGTCTGTGAGCTGCCCGTAGATGGCTTCGTATCCATTTCCAAGATTCATGGTGACGGTGAGGCCGGTTCTTGCATCATTTTCCACACTCACAACTTCTCCGTCCGCTGCCGCCAGAACCGGAGTTCCTTCTGCCGCCGAGAAAACAACGCCTGGATTGCACTGGTAAAGATCCAGTGTCGGGAAATAAACGGTATTTTCCATGTTATACGGAATCAGAACTGTTCCAGTAACCGGCAGTTCCATGATTGTCGCTTCGCTGAACATCAGATCCTGTGCAGCCCCTGCTGTCTCAACTGCCGTTTCCTGATTTTCTGCAGAATCCACAGTTCCGGATGCCGCACTCGTTTCTTCATTCGCCGCTGTTTCTCCTGATCCTGTTTCTCCGTTCTGATCCGCCGCTGTTCCGTTTACCGCCTGCGCGTCCTGTCTTTCTGTATTCCCATCTGATTCTTCCGGTGTATTCTGAGCCGTCTCTGCATCTGCTTCTGGATTTCCCACCGCCTCTTCTTCACACTCCGTTTCCATTTCCGGCGCCTGTTCCAGACTGTTTTCCACATCATCTGCCTGATCCTGTACGGCACGCGTTCCGTCTGCATCTCCCGTCGTCTCCTCCGTCTGCTGTTCTGTAGTTCCGGTGCTTTCGTCCTCTGTAAGCTGTGCCGTCTCTCCCTGTTTCGCCTGATCTGCCTTACCGTTTCTCGCATCCTGCTGCCAGGTCAGCACTCCGCCTGCAATCATCATTGCCAGTGCCGCTGTGATCACGCCGATTCTCAACTTGTCTCTTTTCATGTTCTTACCACCTCTGCTGATATCTTTTTAAGCATTTCAGAGGCGTTTCTCAATCTCTCGCTCTCCTCCTGCTTTTCCTACAGTAAGCAGTATTTCCCATCCGGCGCGATCTATACACAAAAACCGGATTTTTCCTTTCTGTTATCCACAATTTTTCCCATGCGCTTCTTTCTTTTGTGGAAAACATAATTCTTTTCTGCTCATTCCGTGCAAAACATCCCCAATGTTTTTTCTCGACTTACTTCACGCAAAAAAAAGAGCCGGAACCGGGAATTTTCTCCCGTTTCCAGCTCTCGCTTTCACCTGTATTTACTGTAATCTTCCATACACCGTACTCGCATCCGCGATGCTGTCCACCGCAGATCCCGAATCCGTCATGGCCTCTGCCGTAACAAGTATGTACTCTTCGCCTCCATATTCTGCAAAGCTGACCAGGCACTGACCCGCCTCATCGGTAAATCCGGTCTTTCCGCCTTCAATGACTGCCCCGTTCTCCAGTGTCGTACTCATCTCATAGCTGGTAAACCGGTGGAGCATCGTATCATACAGCGTAATTCCCTCCGGGTGTGATGCGGTAGCCTCCGTTGTGTAAACCTCCCTCGTCACGATCTCGCGAAACGTATCACTCTTCAGACACTCACTCATCAGCACCGCAATATCACGGCAGGTAGAATAATGGTTGTCGTTATGCAGTCCCGTGCAGTTCTCAAAATGCGTATTGGTAAGTCCCAGTTCTTCTGCTTTCTGGTTCATCATGGCCACAAAACCTTCTTCCGATCCGCCGACTGCTCTCGCCAATGTCTCACAGGCATCTGCGCCGGATGGCAGCAGCACACCATAGAGAAGATCACGAACCGTTGGCTGTTCGTACGGATTAAATCCCGCTACCGACGCATCCTGTGCCGTCAGTTCCTCGAAGATGTCCTCCGGAACCGTAATCGTCTCGTTCAGATCCGGAAGATTTTCAATGGTAAGCAGCGCTGTCATAATCTTTGTCATCGACGCCGGATAAATTCTCTCATCTCCGCCCAGATTCATCATCTCAGCCAGATCGCTTTCCCGCACCAGCAGGGCATGCTGACTGTTCAGACCATCTGACGAAATCTGCTGTACCGGCTCAGGCGTCGGTGTAATCTCCTCCTCCGGGCTGGAATCCGATATCGGCTCTGAACTGTCCCCAGCAAGAGAGGATGACGAAACCGAAGAGGATGCACTTGCGTTTCCATCCGTCTGTTTTTTCTCGTTCTTCTGCATCTGATATCCAAGCACGCCAATCAATCCGATAATGATAACAAGCAGAACACTTAAAATCACTTTCTGCTGAAACTGGCGTCTTCGTCTTTTGTTTTTCTTTTTTTGTGCCATAAACAGATTCCTCCGTTCTTTTTTATTCTTTCAAAGCATAGTACATTTCCTGCTCTTTTGCAAGATTTTCGCCGTAACCTTAAGATAAACATAATCCAAAATTGGTTCGGTGGACCAATTTTGGATATGTAGAACAAAAAAAGAACCCTCGAAAGGGTTCCACATAGTGAAGCATCGGGGATTCGAACCCCGGACAACTTGATTAAAAGTCAAGTGCTCTACCGACTGAGCTAATGCTCCGTAAAATATGCCTAGTTCCGGAATCGAACCAGAGACACGAGGATTTTCAGTCCTCTGCTCTACCAACTGAGCTAACTAGGCATAAAATTGCGGGAGTAGGATTTGAACCTACGACCTTCGGGTTATGAGCCCGACGAGCTTCCAGACTGCTCCATCCCGCGATATCCTATTTTTGTACTTGATTTCTCAAGTAAAGCCGATGATCGGACTCGAACCGATAACCTGCTGATTACAAATCAGCTGCTCTGCCAATTGAGCCACATCGGCCGATTGCCTGATTGGCAAGTGGGTGGTGGTGGATTCGAACCACCGAAGCAATTTGCAGCAGATTTACAGTCTGTCCCCTTTG